>Ga0210011_1000399_pt1 | contig 47717 bp, 50 predicted proteins | sample CryGeymeta201502_FD_183972 | JGI IMG/M metagenome (GOLD analysis project Ga0210011, IMG submission 183972) | Groundwater microbial communities from Crystal Geyser aquifers in Utah, USA - Crystal Geyser metaG 2015-02 (SPAdes) (version 2) | ecosystem: Environmental > Aquatic > Deep subsurface >...
CATTGATAGCATAGCCATACATGACGCAGGAAAGAAATTGGATGATGATGTTGAAGAGGATTTCATAGACGTTTTTGGGGGTTATGTCGCCGTAGCCAATAGTTATCATTGTTGTGGCGGCCCAATAAAGAGAATAGATGTATTGGACGCCGAATGAATTGTATCTGAGGGGAATGCCAGCCTAGCAAGTGGAGATTATCCAGTATGAACTGCTTCCACATACTTGTTATCTCTTGTCGTCGATGACGTTATTTTCGTACAGATAATGTGAGAGGAAGAAGCCAGAACAGGCGACGACATTGCAAACCAATAAAATTTTCATCATAAGCAGAAATAATTTCATGGCGGCTTTGATTCTGCGGTTGAGGTCGTAGGAAGTGACGATTAACCTTTCCACCTGCAGCAATTCCTTCAATCTGAGGAAGAAGAAAAGGAGAGTAAATTTCAGATAGTCCTTCTCGATTTGGTATATCTCAACGAATTCATAGAAGCCAATGGCCGAGATGGAGATCACATCAAAGACTAGGTTATTTTTGATGTAGTGTCTCCTAATCAGTTTCGGGTTGTTCTGTAGTCGACCGTCGTAGTAGAAGCCCGTGTTCAAATTGACAAAGATCCCGATTATGAACAGGGCAATCACCGGAAAGTTGAGAGTCTCGAACAGCATTTAATTTTCACTCCGATGGTCATCTAAATTTCAATAACATTACTGAAGGTCATGGCGATGGGGATCTCAATAAAGTAGATGTAAATGAGGCAAATATTGACGATTTGCCAAATGATGACAAAAGTCGATTGCGGGTTGAACACTTGCAGACAATATTATTCATTGGTCACTTATTGCTGTGATTGTTTTTTCAGTTCGGGCAAGGAGGCTCCAATTTTTCTATTCAACCTGTAGAGATCTTCTTCTCCTTATTCATAGTTGGATCTTTATCTTTCTAGGATAGTCTTAGCACTACTACTTAATAGCGATTCTGTAAGTGAATGTTTGCGCATAATAATTAAATGTGGAAAAATTTTTATGGATTTGCTGTCTTTGGATTCATTGCTGTCTGGGCACTGCCTACCTCATACTTCAAGGCGCTGATGCTGCATGCCAACGATCTCAGGAGCAGCGAATGATCTCAATACATTTATTCTACTCCTCATGATATTTACAGACCAACAAGGGAGAATAAATATTGTCGGAATTGATATAATGGATTGATTTGAAAAGAGATATTGAGTGAATAAATGGGAGCAGTGGCGGATTAATATAAATTATATTCAAAAATGAAAAAATCATAGATAAAGAAAGAGAAGGCTAGTCGCAAGATGAATGAAGATGAGGATAGCGTCAAGGAATAGTTTGAGGTCAAGGAGGAAGACGTTAAACAAGAAGATGGCGAGGTACGATTTTCTATATTTTTAGGGACCTAAAAGATGGTACGAAGAATCGGACGATGATGATAATGAGAACAAATGGGAATATTTGGAGCATCATGCGGTCACCTTCCCTGAGCCGTTCATTCCTAAGGGTCTATCTGTCAGATATGGTGGAGAAAAAATAGCGTACATTTTGGTTGATTATTTAGATTGAACCCCTATGAAGAAGAATTGGCCTGGTATTGGTGCCAAACTTTGGACTCGGAGTATATGAATAACGAGATCTATTGCAAAAACTTTATGACGCAGTTTGGCAAATCTATCCAGGCTCGTCATCCTAATGCAACCGAATTGAAGAATTTTGATTTTTCGGAGGTCAGAGCTGCTTATGAGAAGGAGCGAGCAGAGAAGAAGGCCATGCCTGAGGAAGAGAAAACAAAGGTGAAGCATGAAAAAGAAGAGCTTAACAAATTTTATGGATATGCTATTGTTGATGGAACTATCGAAAAAGTCAATGGATTCATGATTGAGCCTCCTACTTTGTTCAAGGGTAGAGGCAAGCATCCCAAGGCAGGTTTCTTGAAACCTCGTATTCAGCCTGAATAGATCACTATTAACTTGGCCGATGATGCTCCTCTTCCGAAATGTCATATGGCCGGTCATAGTTGGGGCTCAATCTAGTGCAAAAAAGATTCGACTTGGCTCTGTTCATACAAGAACGATGCTATAAGTTCCTCTTCAACATACAAGTACATCTTCTTGGCTGCCAACTCAAAATTCAAGGGCCAAAACGACAGGAGAAAATATTAAAAAGCAAGAAGGCTCAAAAGATGCATTGAGGATATCAGGACAGATTACTTCAAAAAAATATAAGGAAGTGACATCAAAAACAAACAACTGGGAACTGCCACCTATTTGATTGATAAGTTGGCCTTGAGAGTGGGTAATGAAAAGGGATAAGATGAGGCAGACACACAAGGGTGTTGCTCATTGAGAGTAGAACATATAGAGACATTGCCAGATGATGAGATCAAGTTAGATTTTCTGGGTAAAGACTCCATGAGATATGTCAACACAGTCAAAGTGCATCCTTCGGTCTGGAAAGATATTGAGTTGTTCAGAAAAGGAAAAAAACTTGATGACGACCTTTTTGACAAAATTGATGCTCAGGCTCTCAACGATTACTTGAAATCGCAGATGGAAGGGCTGACAGCCAAAGTGTTCAGAACTTACAATGCTTCATCAACTTTGCAAAACTAACTCAAAAAATGCAAACTTGAAGGTCTGTCGATGGAGGCAAAACTTGAAAAGTATGAATAAGCCAACAAGCAAGTTGCCATACTTTGCAACCATCAGAAAACTGTCAGCAAGAAATTCAATGAAGCTCTTAACAAGAAAGAACAATTCATCGATAACCTCAAGACATATCTGAAGGAGCTAGAGAAGCATAAGGCTCAGTTTACAGCCAAAAGAGAGAACATTAAGAAAGCTGATGAGGCCATTGAGATTGAAGGTTTGAAGCCATACATCAAGAAGTTCCCAGACAGCAAGGAAGCGACAGCTACTGCTATCAAAAAATTAGCCTAAAAGATCTCAAAAGAATAAAGTAATTAATCTCTTATCCAGAAATTTTGAAGAAGAAAAACGAAGGTAAGTAGATAGCTTTGGGCACAAGTAAGACAAATTATAACGATCCCCGAATCAGTGTGGCTTGGTGCAAGTAAAACGAAGTGCGAGTCGAGAAGGTCTTCCCCAAAACTTTGTTGAGCAAATTTGTCTGGGCCATGTACTCCGATGCTGATTATGAGTTTTGATATGAGGGAATATGAAAATTTGATATTAGTAAAATGATCATTCTTTCAGTAGACATCTTTTGGTTTAAAGAACTTCTTGAGCTCTTCAAACGGATCCTAACTCAGAAAAATGTCAGCTCGGATCTGTTTTTCTCTGGCTTAGCGGATGACGTCAAGGAAACTGTCATTTTTTGCTGGATTTTGATACGTGCTATGCATGTTATTCTCAATAGACAAAAGCGAAGGTTGTTAATTGTTTTCAACTTTGCATTCATCTTTGGATTTGAGAACACTGAAAATTTCCTTGGTGAGCAATTATTTCTGGCTGATGTTACTCTGGGTCAGCATTTACTCCTGTTTCATTTCTGACGAGGAGGGATGTTGGGAGTTGATGGCATTCATCAGTCTTAGTTTAGTGAAGTGATTATCGTATTTTTTGTAGATGAGGTCAACTAGGGTCCTTTAATCGTGAATATCAGGATGCAATTTTTGTTATCGTGTGATAAGCGATTTAAATCGATTTTTGATAGAATGTTAATTTCTCCTATTTTTTAGCAGCTTCGATATTTCAGCCCATTTCTTCCCCTTGGTGATGACATGACTGATCAAGGTAAAATCTTCCTTCAGTTCCCATTCATCTTTTGATTTGTTGGGGTCCAGGTGGTTGAGCCATCGTTCACGGCATTGTTTTGGTGTTCGGAAGTATTAGCGATTTGAGCCAATATAGAGTTACTTCGCTAGTTAGCTCCATTTATATTTGCCATCTTTGCTTCTGAATAAGCTAAAAAATACTGGATAAGAGTGAGAAACAGGTCGTCTTATTATTGAGCCCATTTTTTTGCCGGTACAGGCTCTTTGTATAAACTGAGGGCTTGGTACTCAAATAAAATCGGTTGCTTGTTCGGAAGTAGCGAACAGAAGTGTTCCCAATCATCGTGGCCCTGAATAAAGGCATTTTTTACTAGTTATTCTATTGGTTTTCGAGCCATTTGCAGATGGCAGGCAAGTGCCCACATGAAGAGTCGGAGTTCGTTTTACCCCCAATGCAATTCCGTTCGGGGTGCATAATTCTTCATGAACCTAAATAAGTCAAAACTCACTTGAGAAAGATATCATGGTAAATCTCGGCGGCAAATGCTGCTGTTATTTGTGGCAGTTTAAACTCTTTCAGATGGTAGGAGTCCTCAAATTGTGTCAGGAAGTCCAAATCTGGAAGTTGCTCGACTTGATTAAGAAAGCGATTCATGGCTTGGAATGTGCAATTTTATTCCATCTTGCTCCTCACTGATATTTATGATTTATAAGTAATAGATCAGGGCTTGCACTGTAAATTGACAGCTTAGGGAAGCTGCTTTCCATTCTTTTCCAACCTTTTCTGGCGTAATTAATCCCCACAACATCATCAATCGATAAACTCAGCTAATTAAAACTTTCCTTCCCCCTGAAACTATTCTAAGCTACTTATCAACAACAATAATATTTGACAATAAATAGACTAATCATCTGGGAGCACCGTAGGCTTCTGCCATTCTTTCGATTGTGTATTTATGTGATTGGACATACATGATGGGTACTCCAGGAATCTTTCTGATTCTTCTCTTCAGATCTTTATCACAAGTGCCGACGATGTAGCAACGATGTTGTCTGACTCTATCGACCAAGCAGTCATCAGCGTAGGTGCCTTTGTGATCGCATTTTAATCTTTAGAATCTGGGATCTTTTGATATTTTCAGAGCGATTCTGTACTTGACACCGAATTTCTAGAGCTCTCCGATCACACAATCAGTGATATAGGGGATACACTTCCCCAGAAGGCAATCCATCGAGGCCTTAAAAATATCCAATTTATTCTGAATGCTAAAGTTGATGAAGTTGGTATCGATCAGAATTCTATAAGGAGGTCCAAGGGCATTGTTATGTGTGAAGAACATACAAGATGGTTCTTTAGGTCTACTTGGCACAGTATGTACATTTAACGAACTTCAACATCACCTGGTGCGGATTTGAACATGGCTTATTTACGCTTGCGGTCGTGTTACTATTCCTTAGCTTTGTTTTATTTGCTGACTAAGAGTAGGAGGTACATTCTTTGGTCTTGGGTAGAAATGATGCGTTTGACTGCTGCGAACTTGTTCGTGATTTTTTTCTTGCCCATCAATTTATTATTATTAAAGGCTATCACTCTTAAATGGCTTAGGAATGAGGTAGATGGGAAATTATGAGGTGTGAAGTGTTAATGATGTGAATATTTGCCCCTGATTTTTGATAATTTTATTGATGACGCTAAATCCCGAGAAGAATCACAAATCACGAGCCTTGCTTCCCGATCTCTAGGACTCCATCTACAGCAAGCAGCTCAACAACTCAACCTCTAAACAATTATATTCAGTGCCTCGCTAACCTCGTTGGAAAGATCAAAAGAAGTAAGCCCACCCTCATATAGGAACTCCAATGAGCCTGAACTCCTTAGTCTACCCTCAACTATCTCCAAAAGATCAGCTTCTTTTGGCTACGGCAACAAACTAGATATTAGTAAACTAGCCAGTTAAGCTCCTTCACCTGATTCCTACAATCCGAAGAGCGAATTTGATATCAAGAATAAAGGAATCAGAATGGGACTGGGGAGATCGGTATGTATTTGTCTAGTTAGAACATCAAAGCTGTGTCTACTTTTGGGGAAAAGTCCTTTATTGTACCTGGTGTTGGAAGTTATGCGATTAAAGAACCTGAGAGTCATAGAACTATCAGCTTTTCTGGGAGATCGATCGATTTATCAGAAAAATGGATCAGGCAAGTGCCAGGGCCAGGCACCTATGAAACTCTAGAGCTTTTGGACAAAAATTTAAAATCCCTCAATAGCAAATTTCACAACGGCAGATCTCAAAGATTCAGCAAATGTGACAATCGCAACTAGTTCGAGCACAATCTACAAAAGCAGAACATTCCAGGTCCCGGTCAATGTACCATTCTATCCATTTAGATTCAAGTTAGAAGAAAAGTTATGACATAATTGACAGGTTCATGCAACACAAAGGTGGTAGGTTTGGTAGATCTTCAAGGCCAGACATTGCTAACAGGTCAGGCTTTCCAGGTCCTGGCTCTTACAAGCAAATTTCTGAGTTTATTCACTGATGTTTAAGCCTAATAATTTATATCATGTAACATACTCGTTCCGAGGCTCATCTGTTCATGCCGATGCTCAAAGACAACAATAATCCTGAAGGTTACAAAGAATTGTTGGCGAGTGTGGCAAGAGGGATCGAAGAGAGAACCTTTTGGTACTTTACATGCGATGAGACTTAGTATTTGGGCAATATCTACGAGAAACAACTTGATAAAGAGGTCCTCAAAAATAGGATCCAGCAAATAACGACAGAGAAAATGGATGAGTTGACCCTGTAAATAATTGAAGGAACTATCAAAAAATAGCATTAAGAAGAGAATGATTCGGAATTGCAGGTTCAACTTGGCATCAAGAACATTATCGAAGAAATGCCATCGGAGGAGGAGCTGGCGAGGAAAAATATCGAAAAGGTCAAAGAGATAAACTAGGATTATATCAGATTCAGATAAAAAATGGAATAAAAGCGTCGAGCACTTGAAAATAAAAAAGCTTAAAAAGAGGCCTTATAAGCCGAGTTTAAAAAAAGCCTCGAAAAAGAAAGAAGATAGTAGCATCGAAAATAGATCCGATAACACATAAAATCTCTAAAAAAGAAAGATGATTAACGAAAAGAGGAGAATGACAAATTCAAATCGTTTTTGAAGTAGTATAAAAAGGCAAAACCTTTGCACGTGCTGATGTAGGAGACCTACAAAGAAAAAGTTATCCTGCCTGCTTTGGAAGAGAGTCGGAAGAAATTGGAATCTTTGGGGCATCGTAAGAAGCCGACGCTCTAAGAAATCAACGACCACGATAGGTTGTACATGTAGAACAGATCGAATCGACCTTAGAAAGTGCTCCTTCTCAACAGTACGATCGACGTTTCATACAAATCTCATTTTTACAAAGAAGAGGAGCATAAATTGCAGGAGAGGAAGGAATTTGAATAAACTGGGCCTGCTTGGGACTACCTTTAGAAACAAAAGAGATACAGTCAATTCGTGAAAGACAAGTGCGTTCCTAGGATATCAAAGAGGCTCAAAGAATCCCTAATATAGACTGTTGAGCAAAGCCACGTCCACAAGTAATCTCCAGACCGTTCAAGATATATCGAAGTAGGCAAGAATTACCTGTAATACATGCGAAACCTCTAAAAGCGAAGAACCTCCACTCCTAGCCAACCGGTGGAGACAGTCAAACAATCAAGATATCTGAACTATCTCTAGGAAATGAAATCGAAGAGTGAGCATCATAACAGCAGTATGGATTGGTAAAAAGATATGAGAGATCGTACTTCTTCGAGAATTGAGAAACGGGAAAGAGTGATAATGAAATCGAAACAATTAGAGGAAAAGGCGATGAGAGATGAAAAGCTAGTGTCTCATTACAATTACGGTAGAGCGGAGGACATCATTGCCAAGAAGAAATAAATCGACGATACTTTGCTTAGCTCCATCAGGGCGAAGGTTGCGGTTTTGAAAGATGCACAAAATTAATGATGAGCTTATATTTTTTATTGAGATAAAGGTCCTATGATCATTCGTAATGTGGTACTGACTCGACTCCCTTGACAAGTTTGAAAATATAGGCGTCGTTGAAAGATACCATGTGTCGGTCACCTCCTAATACGATCATCAATTCTTAGTGAACCAAAGCAGCATGACCATCACGAGCGCAGGGTTTCTTACCGAGAACTTGTCCTTTGTCTTGATTGTAGATGACTTTTGGCAAATGGAAGTCATTTTTTTAATTGCGTGGTTGCTCTCCTAAAGTGCTGAGACTGAAGAGCAGAGCTTATGAGGTGGGTGAATGGGACCTTCGTTCTTTTGTCTTATCGTATCCGCTTTCAATGTTGCTCAGCAATTTTTTCTTTCTGTTCATGAATTCTCGATATTTTTTTTCCTGAACGACTGACATTTTCCGCTTGAAGTCAGTAACAGTGGACACGTACTCTCCTTTTGTCTGGCTCCTGACAGCAAAATCAGCATGCAAATCGCTAACTTTATGAAAATTATCCGATTGCGTGACAGTCTGCAGACCTATCTTGAACGATCCGAAAGTTTGATTATTTTTCATTTTTTATTTCCTTCTCTTTTAATTGCTGATGCTGGGAGACTCCAGTTGTTATTTGACGGTAGGCGACGGATCGTATAATTAGTTGGTGTTCGAATGTATCTTGATCCATCGTTTTTTAGAGATCATCCAAATATAGACATCGTTGGATTCTTTTGTGACGGTTTTGATGCCTCCGAAGAGGAAGAGGTTGTTTGATTATTTATGAAGGACTAAAGTAGAACCTTTTCGTTTCTAGAAATAGAGTATATAGTACCTATGGCCAAACAATGTTCTCTTTGGCTTTGGTTTGCTCTGTCCAGCTGTTCGACTCTGTGCTGAAGACCCAGAGATCGTTGAAAGATTCATCAACTCTGCCACCACCGAATAGGTATATTTAACTATCTGCTAGGCAGCAACTAGAGTTGGCTCTTGGTGCAGGTTTGTTCTCACATTCAATGACCTAAAAGGTAAGTTCATCTTCTGATATTCTATCGAGGGAGATCTTGATGACACTCGTCATGAACTTTGTTTCATTGGCGTCGTAGCCTCCAATCAGATACAAATCGCTTTCTGAGGTTAGTTATAAATTTACTGTAGACGACTGCACTATGGGAGTCTAGAGCCAAATTGTATTTCTCCCCTTTTTAGTTGACGCATCGGCAGATAGACCAGGTGTTATTGAGCAAGTTAAATCTATAGATCTCGCTGTTGTTTTCAACTACATTTTTCTGACCACCCACAAGGATCAAGTTAGATTTGTATGACGAAAGTGTGTGATTGCGGAGATGTCCAGGATTACAACTTTTGCTATTTTTAGGAATAATTTCTTTCCAAGTTGCTGGCATATCGTACATGCAACAGATCATCATATCTTTCATTATGCCCACTTCTGCGTTGAAACCACCGTGGATGTAGATATTTCCTGCTTGGATGCAAGAGGCGAAGTAGGATCGAGGTGCGAAGTTTTTGTTAAATTTGAGTTAGACCCATCGTGAGTCAATATCTTTATGTGGTGAGCTCTAGAGAGATAGTTTTTTGCGGGAGGGCTCAGATTCGCGTTCAGGTGAGGTATTCTACTACATCTGACGTATGAGCTCTAGTCTAAATTTATATAATTTTTATAACTGAAAGGTAAAAAAATCCAGGAGTGAGAACACATTTAAACTACTTTTGACCTTTGCTATTTTTTTGTTTTGGGCTAATGGATGAATAGTATTATTATAATGATGCTTAACAAACATCACCAAACGGTCAAACATAGTAAAAAAGTACTATTTGGAAGTACTGTCAAAATAGTTAAAAATGGTAGTAGTACACATCGAAGTACATCTGCTCTCAGTAAAAAATCATCAAGTCGGACCAAGGTAGTGGATCCATTGGGGAAGACATTCAAAAAGGGGAGGATGCCAGCTAAATCCCTCAAGAGCAAATTTGACGAGCTGGTGAATTAGATATTTTTGAAAATTGACTTCGACTGCAGCGGGTTCATAACATACACGAAGATAGGCTATTGCAAGGAGATCCCAGAGAAGGTGTTTTACTTCTTTGGCGGGGTGTTCCAGAAAGTGAGGCAATTAGGAGGCATCTCACTCAAAATGTTCAGCCAGCTCTGTGAGGAGGCCTACCTTCAGGCCAAACTGGAAGATCTTCAATTCATCCTTTCGAGTGAGCAGAACGAACATGAGACCAATAAGATAAAAAGTAATAACATAGAGGGGCAATCAAGCATCAAGATTAAAATCAAGAAGGATCAAGATGATGGTGAGGAAGACAAGGAGAATCAGACTGGTGATTTTTCGACAAAAAAGATGGGTCAGCCTTGTCCTAAATACTCACTCAAAATCAAGACCGAAGTTTGCGAGCCCATAGACCACGTCTTTTGTTCATAAAGAAAGTTAAGGCTAAAAAGCCTGCACAAGAACGAATAAAGCAACACATCAATCCCAGACAAATAGACTAGTTTCCAAAGTGCCAAGGTTCGCATTCTCACATAAATGCTCGATCGTCAACTCTAACGAAACAACAACCGCCTGATCTCACACACTTCCAACTGATGCCTGTATTTTTTACTTCTACCTCGCACTGACTAATATCACTCTGTATATAAATCTAACGACAATCATACTTTATTTTGACTGATAAATCTAACTCATAAATTTATCATGAACCTTGATTAGAGCAAACTGGTAAACCACAGCAAATACCCCAAGGATCTAATTGGAAAGAGGAAAGTCAAGCATTTGAATGAGCTCAAAGAAGCGGCGGATTTCGAAGTGAAGAGCTAGCACTATTTGAGAGTGCCTAAAATGTATCTGAATATTGTGCTGTATTGCCTTACTGCCACCAAAAAGCATACATATACTGTCAAGGAAATTTTCAATAAATTGGGAGGTGACTATGAGACAGGCTTCACTGATGCGTTTCTGATCGAAAATACAAACCGGCAATTCTTCGATGGGCCCGCCGAATTGCAATCTCTGGGGGAGAAACTAAACTGTAATGACAAGCTGATAAAGGACGCCTATGCTGACTTCAAGCTAGATGTTGTTAAATACTATATCAATGTTTTCAAGAAGGCCTACAAAGTGCCAATTCGATTCCATGGGGTCATCAACTAGGAGTTAGGAGATCCGATCAAAAATCCAAATGTTGATCACAAGCAAATTATTTTCATTCGTGATGAGAACAATAGTTAAATTGTATATGTGGTTGCCTTGAGTTCATGCTAAGCTGGGCGACAAAAAGATCTGGAGAAACAGGAGGTCATCTAAAAAAAAGGAGCGGATGACACAATGGAAGAATTGCCAATGGAGTTACCTGATAAGAGCAAAGAAGTGCCCAAGGGCAAAGGCAAAAAGGGAAAGCGCTAGAATAAATAGTAACTGAAAATTGAGGAGTTTGAGCCCATTGTCATTCAATAAGAAGATCCATCTCCTAAATATATCTGGATATTGCTCATCTTCGTCGCACTGTTGCTTCTACTGGCATTTTTAACCAATCAAGGAACAGTGACCTTCCCCCGACATTCTCAAAATCGAACCTCAATTTTCGCCAACTTTATGCAATCTATAGGTCTATGACATGATGTGATATCCATTCTCAAATATTCTAAAAAATACATCATACAATCATCGTCTCCCAAATGACATAATCCTTCAGTATATCCGTTCCATATTCCAGAAACAGTAAAAATTTGATTACGAACATTTGGCAATTCAAAGTTTACTAGTTCAGAGGAGAAGTTGAGTATTTTTTCTACACTTGGGTGAACTCTTTGAATTTGGCTTATATTTATTCAGTTGTTAGCTTTATCTCAAGAGCAGTATGTGTCCATTGAAAGCTGCATTTCTCCTTTTCGTCAGTTGTAACTGAGTATACGCAATTTTCATTCTGGTCTTTGTCGCACAGTTGGTAAACTGTCCCGTTTATCATGATTGCCCAGTGCCATAAAGAAAAACCAGGGCTGAAGCTGATGCCGATCGGAAGTTTACCCTTAGCGAGTGTACGCTTTCCAAGCCATATACCTTGATCAAGGTTGTGAGGGATGTCTAGGACAGCTTTGGAGATGTTTCCAAGGCATTTAATGGGATTCAAGTTGGCTGCATCGAAGGAGGCTGATTGATGTACTTCTTCCATGTTGTCTTTGGCTCCATAGATAATTGCTCGAGGGACACGATAAAGTTGATTGAACAATGGAACATTTCTGACAACGTTGAAGAGTTTCTTCTCAGCTCTGTCGCTTTGCTAATTCCCCATTTTATAATTTAAACTGACTAGGTTTTTGACAATAAACTGAAGGGGATCTAATTCCGTTGACTCTCACAATTTATTTACCTTAATTTTCATGCACCCGATGTTTCTCATTCTCTCTCAATTTTCCTCTCTATTAGACTCTCCTAATTTTATACAAAAAATTTCATTAAAATCAGCTAGCCTTAATTCTCTTCAATCTTTCCTCCTCCAATCGCTTTCTTTCGGCAGGAAGGCAGCATTTTTTGAATTTTTGTGTCGACCCACAAAAACAAGGTTTATTGCCATACTTTGACTAATTTTTAAAATACTGCTCTCTGTCCATATTTTCATCAATTTTGTCAGATTGGCTTTTCTCTATAACCAGATCTCTTTTCTATTATTTAAGTCCTCCTCGAAACATTTCTGTTCCATCCATGGTACCATGTATTCTTTCACAATTGTCATTGAAGACGCTGTATGCCGAAAGGGTGCCTTATTTTCTTTTGCCGAGGTTAGTGAACATCCAGTAGAACCCAGAGATGATGAAGTAGAGTGAATGAAAAGAATATTGGGCTGCTGCGTAGAGCCCAACAATCCAGAGGATCACTTTGAGGACACGTATCAGTATTCTGGTTTACATTAATATTAATAAGCAAATAGTAAATAGATCAGTAGGAGAGCTCTTCCTATGAGGAATGTTAATTTATGCTCTACTCGGTCCTCTTGGGGATATCACTCAAATGTATGTATTAAGCATTCTAAAATGTATTACCACTGCTGACACTACTCAAATGCTCTCTGTTATCTTTACTACATTGTTCTTGCTGATTATTTGATTATTTTGTGATATCTCTAAGTTGTTTCCTCATCATTGTTATCAATCTGTATTTGTACTACACTTCCTATGATGCTTTTTCATATGTTTTTTCTAATATTTTTAGTTTGTTTTTGGCATATTGGATGTTCTGATTATTTTTGTTGGCTTTGTCTTTCTACTTGAGGTAGGGTGCCAAATGGGGTTGTTATTCTTTGTTTTTTTATTCGGCAAATATGATCTGTCTTTGTATCTGTTCATGCTATCTATCTTTGTTAGCCAACTATTGCTCAAGATCTTCTTGCTATTCTTTCAACAATTTGAGAGTGGCTATCAACTATTGCTTGCTTTTAATATTGCTAGTTTTGATTTTCTAGAGTTCCTCAATATCAGCATATTCCTAGTCATGTCTTTCCCTCATTTTATTCATTCTTTAGTCGGAATACAGATAGATCTAATTGGCCATACTTCTGCAAACATCGTCAATTTGTTGGATTTAACATTTGATCCTTTCAATCAGCTGTTTTTTGTGTGGGTTGAATAAGGTCATATTAAATCAAATATAACGACTTAGATCAATGCTTCTTGCTTGATTTTTTCAAATAATTTGGCAGTAGACCAGTGGCTGAATAATTGGTTTGTCGCTATTTGAAAAGAGCAGGCTATTTTCGCATTTAAGGAAATCGTTTTGATGTACCCATTGAGTAACTATAACCTTGACCTTTGCTGTCGATGGAGGTGTAAAATTTATGGTTGGTTTGGATGAAATTTTACTTGTCTTGTCTTTGGCTTTGAGGGAAGCTAAATTTAGGGGATTCCCTAGCGACTGTGTTGATGTTAGGATCATAGCGATAGAAGTTGTCCATGGAAAGGCTTTATTTCTTCTTTTTTTCGACCTTTCGACCCATGTAGCCTCCATTATTTTTGTTGTATTTTCCAGCGATTTCATAGGTCCCGGGTCCTGGTGCTTAGCTGCTTCTGCCCATTTATCGGTTGATCTTCATTCCTAGTGAGCAACCTCCTTCATGTGGCCGATCAAGATATCTTGGAGGACTGTAGGAACAAGGTGACAAATTTTACTACTATTTGTAGAATCGTTGGCTTTCGTAGAGAGTGTTATCTTTTGGTGTGTTGAATTTTGTACCTAACTTGGTCTTGGTATCTGGAATATTGTAAGCTCCAGGGCCTATAGCGCTTGTGTAGTATTATTTTGGTTGATTTCTGCCTCGGAGTTTGAAGCTGCGACCGGAGGATTGATTAAATTTGGGATTGTACTATCCTGGACCGATATCAGTTGTTGGAAGGAAATTTCCTCGATTTGAGGATCCAAAAGTCCAGCTTTCACAGGTTTTATTAACCCATGCATCTTTTTAAACATATTCGAAGGATCCTGGACCTGGCGTACTGTCATTTTTAACTTTATTTTTTTTCTCGCATCCAAACCCATTCAAATAAGTGGAACTACATAAATATGCTTTTACTTTTTGTTGAGCCTTTTGCTTTCCACAATTTCATCGAGATGATAGATAGGTCCAGGTGAGAGTTAATTTTATTTGAGTACATCTCTATATCCAAAGCTATGTCCGGCTTTCAAATTGAGAGCACCAGGTAAGTTGATGGGGCTGTGTGGATAAGATTTCTCATTATAGGTCTTGTACTTTTCTCCTTTTGTTGATATGATCATGTCTTTTTGTTTTTTCTAGATAGGAACAATCGTACAAATCCTTCTTAGCTTTAGTAGCATCCTGGTCCAGGAGTACTAGATAAATTTTGAAAGCAGCTACCTTGTTCTAATCTTTTTTTAAGACTTCATCAAATATAACTGTACCTCCATTTTGGGAGTTCATTATTCTTTTTCTCTTTGTTGGCATCGTAGGAACCTGGGCCTGGGAATTCATCTCGATTGATGATGTTGGCTGAATGTTGTAAAGTATACGTCGATCTGCTTTAGGGATGGAGGCGGCACCATAAAATGGCATATGCATCATAGTGATTATTCTTTCTTCTAATTAATATATCGAAAATCTTTCCATAGGAAATTACATCTATTGATGGACAGATTTGAGTATTATGAGAAAAAATGCCAACTTAGACAATTTTGATCAAAACAAAGCTTTTATTGATTAATTTTATACATTCTAATTGATTAAACAGTTTTTTTTATATTTTAAGACCTTCACTATATAATAAAAGGTATTACAAGATTCTTGATAATATAAAAAGAATGAGTCAGCAACTAAACTAAGAGACTTCTTCATTTCTTTAGTCATCCTAGATTCTAAGTCCAAATGAATTCAATTTTTACACAATGGAACAGTAACTTTCAGAATATTTCTCCTAAACTACAACTAAGGATTCTGTTAATAGCTAACGTCAATAGGGAGCCTTTTTTTATTAACATTTCCAAGCAGGTTAATGCTTTCAATAAAGCCAACCTTAGTATTTTAAGCAAATAGTGGAAATTCTTGAGAAGGGAGATTTTTCGACGTTGAGTGCATATTGGAATGAAAATTTTATCAAAAAATTGAATTTCATCATCGACAACTGGTAGCAAATGTCGATAGTATACTCTGGATACTTTTTCAACTTACTTAAAGTTTTCATAGAAAGCATAAATATATTCACTTACAAAGGAAATCAAAGATAGGAAATCAAAACCTTTTATGATAACTTTTATCCCAACATCATCAAAACCTTAGAAAAAATATATAGAAAAACTGAAACCAGGAAGGATTTGTATAGAGCTGGAGGACTGACGGATGAACAAAAAACAAATAGGATCAATAATAACATGATGAAGTTGTATACGAGGGAGCAGCAGATGAAGGCTAATAAGATGGGGATGTGCTATATCGATTTAAGAATAAAACCGAGAGAATAAAATGTGATTGACTCGCAGCTTATACAAGCTGAAGTAATGCACCCTTAGCCTCCAAAAAAGATAACTGGTGTGCCTTTAGGAGCATCGGAGGGAAGACAAATCGGGAAGTACATAGTTGAGAATAAGCTATTCGCCAACAATCCAGAAGTGTGGAAAAACATTCTTTTCAAAGCAACAGCAACCTGTCGTTACAATAAGATAGTCACTCCTCACCCAGACATTCACAAATAAATCGATAAAGTTTATGAATTTTCTGACTTAACTCTCAAAAACAACGAACTAACTCAACCTGTAGATAGGTTGTGCTGTGCTAAATTTTTCTACTTTGGGGTCGATTTGGCTCCAGTCAATAGGCAAAATTTATTGACTCGACAAAAGCTATTTGATGTTGCTGACAAGAAGCCTGATTCCAAGAGGAAGAAATAGGAGAGGCAGTTCAGTGTCGACCGTTCTGAAATGGAAGATGTGATCCTGGATATTTGTGCTTTGCTCAATAGCGGCGGAGGAGTTTTGCTGTTTAACTGCGAGAAGCAGTATTTGGAGACTCGAGTTCTTGGGGAATTTATACTTGAATCATAGAAAAAAAATTATACAGAGGTCATCAATCAGGAAATTCGAAGAATACTTCCTCAAGTCGAAATGGGCAAATAAATAGAAGTGACTTTTGTTCCGATGGTTAAAAATCCCTATGAAATCGGCTACAATAAGGAGGTGTTCTCACCTGAGTAGAAATAATTGAATAGACAGTACATCAAAGGTCAGTACGCTATGCGCATCGTAGCTACCCCTTCTATTAGCGATAGGGTTTATTGCTACTAGATTGACAAAAAATAGTCAAAATCAGCCATTTTCTAAAACTACTCAAAGAGAGTTCTCAGAGGTGCAGAGATATCTGAGTACATGAGACAGAAATATGATTTTTTCGGAGTGAGTTAATAAGATGAATAAGAAAGTGAGCTTCTAAGCAAAGATTTTACATTGACTATCCCTCACAAATGTGTGTAACCTTACCGAGGTGAAAAGCTCTAATACAAATAAGAATTGAGGGAGGACTATGCTGAGGCGAGTAAGTATGAGAATGTGTGTTTGTTGGTGGGAAATAAGAAAAATTTCGAGCAGATAGGGAAGAAGTTCAAAAAAATGGGAGTTTAATGCTGGATCTATACTAAATTTCAAAAATATGACTTCAAAGCTTCGGTTAATTCAGCTCCTTTACTTCACAACTAACGGTTTGATCAACTTTTAGGTAAAATCGCCTACAATCCAGATTTCACCTTTGATAAAAGACCTATCATCCTCATAAATGGCACTCGCTGTCTCAAGCTAAAAAATCGTATCGGGAATGACCAACTGCTACCACTCTAAAATTTCAAATTAATCTAAAAATGGTTGCACAAATAATTTTAAAGAGAACAACTGGAATACTGGAGAATCGAGAATGATGATGGAGAGATATAGCACTTCCTCAGGACATAAAAATCAGATAATAATTTAGCAGTAATGTTTCTATATTACGTACTTCATCATTTTGACGAAAAAACCGTGTTTAAAAACCCCGGAGCCCAAGGACAAGAGAGTAGCAAGTAGTACAAGAAAATAATTAACAGGAGAGCGGTTAGAGTATATAGCGATAGCAAAAGACCTTTCTTTGATGATATTTGACAATATTCTGATCTTTATCTATGGCTGCTCTTCGTTTTTCTGTGAGAAATAAAATATAATGACGGACAGTCGAATAAGGAACATCACAGAACTTGATAAATAAATCTCAGCATGCAAGAAATAGCTTAATCTGAATTAGAGTCGTATTCTTGCCCAAATTGCCAAGTTCAACACACCTGCCAAAAACTAATCTGGTAACTTTTTGGACCCACATGGTAAAACTATCCAGACTGCCTTCAATACACCCGAATCAAGAAAAAATAGATAGGAATCAAATGCCAAAGGGGAAGATGGAGAAATAGGGGAGTACATAAGGAGTATCAAGAAATTGCAGAACAGTCTATAAGAAAAGAGCTATATTTTAGAGATCTAGTACGAAAAGATAAAATTGAATTACTAAAATACCATCAAAAGTCTGCAAAGTGGCTCCTCCTCTCGAGGTTATGGCTAAGATAGAATGATCTAATAAAAATAAAGCACAATCAAGATATTGACTAGCCAGGTTACCCAATTATAGAAAGAGGCAGACGAAGCCAGACAATAACTGTCTCACTATCGCAAGGAAAACGCCAAAATCAAAGAAGAACTCAAGCAGTACAAAGCAGACAACAAAATAATAATGAACCAGATCGATAGATTAAGCAAAAGTATGAGCACTCCCTAGGAAAAATTAAGAATTATGCAGGAACGATAAATGAGGGTGATTAAATCGTTATACATGGATGCTGTGCCTATCTTTGATGAAAGGAAGGAGAGAATCAATTATGAGGTGGTTAACGATTTGACGAATAAGAAGCGATTGGATTAGGCGGGTGAAAATAATGCCGATTTGAAGAGTTTGATAAGGAGGCTAAATGAAGAAATTGGCATACTAAAAGCTGAAAAAGCAAGTCTACTGGAAGACAACAAACAAAAGACCTTGCACCTGGAAAAACAGCGTTAAATAGCCGAACTTTCCTAAGACTCAAATGCAAAACTACATGATTTGATCCAAAAAATGGGCGACAAGATCCTTTCCCTCGAGCAAATCAATTATACTCTTCGCTAATCTCTCGAAAAGATCCAGCAATAGCAAAAGTATCACGACAGCAGTTACTTTTAGGCCACACGAATCAAGGCAGGTCAATTCTACTACAAACGGTGATCATCAATCTCCTTCTTTTACGTTATTTCATCTTATAAAGACGGGTAAGAGAAGATTTGCTAATAATTAAAAATGACTAGAAGACATTTGCTTGCTACTTCAGAATCATATCTAACACTTGGTCAAGGTGACTGGAGACTTGAACTTGTGGGGGAGTAGGAGAAGCAGCATCTGACTCGGCATGCAGAGTTGTAAAAAGCATTCAAGCAAAGTGAAAGAGTTGCATAACTACTGGAGTACAAACACAAAGAGAAGCAAATCAACGACATTACCGAAGGTGACACTGTCGAGGACGAAGATGCTCTTAAAATAATGCGAATGGCTATAGGCGGCTATGTAGACGACGACTTCACAATCTACCTGAGCTACAAAGACTTTCAATAAAAAAAGTAAGAATTCGGTGTGCTAAAAAGCATATATCAGAGCATACAGAAGAAATACAGGAGTAAGAGGATTGAATAGAGTCGGATAAAATTCAGGAGCATTCTTCTGATGGTGTACCTTTAGGAAAATATATCCAAGTTGAGCAGATTCAGGGTGTAGTAAATTTTCAAAAAAAATAAAATAGTTTGGTGATATTCATACCTCAGACCTTGTAACATTTTACTTTTTGGTTGGCTGATATGTATATTGCTACAGATTTGATTTTGGTGATATGGCGCTATCATTATTATTCTTATGGGAAAGAAAAAGCCAGAAGTTAAACCTGTCAAGAGGACCAGCACTCGTCCCATCAAAAAGAAGCAAATTCACGAAGATGAAGAAATATTTGATGAACCATCCGAATAACGATCTAATCAAGATGAGTCAGGATCTGATTCTGGATACTAGAGTGATAGTCCAAATTAAGAAAGTTAAGAGGAAGAATCATAGTCAACACCGAAAATCGATCCTGAAAATTATGCAGTGAGGAATATGAAATTTAGGGAGAGAAGGGGGACTAAAATGAATTACTTGATCAATCGCAAAAAATAATAAGAGGAGGATCCATTTTGGGCACAACAGGGACAAAACTACTTCGGTAATCTCGATTCTGGAGACAATGATTAAGAAGACTACGTTCAGAGTAGTTCGGGAAGAGATGAGTTTGATAGTGATTTCGATCAAACATAATCAGAGCATGAAATATAACCTGTAGAAGATAAGGAGTAACTTGACTAGGATGAGGAAAAGGCTAAGAAAAGGAGACATGAGTTGATGAAAAAAATTCATGGTCCTGCTCCTCCTCAGGTCAAAAAAACTGTCCAGAAGTCAGATGTCAGCCCGAATAAAGTTAAAAAAGCTACTGACTCAGAAAAGAAAGCTCCGGTGACTGAACCAACAAGCCGATATATTCACTAAGTCTTCAATCAGTAAGAACTCTTAGATGAGGCGGCAACAACTTAGTACTTCAATTGGCTTTCTCTCAAAAAGTTGATTTCTCTCGAAACTGAGAAGAAAGATTTCACGCATCGATCGCACCATGTTGAAGGTCCTAAGGTTATATACCGAAACAAGTTCAATGCTGAAGGAATAAGAGAAGTGACCTATGAGTTGGAGTAAGTGGAAATCAACGATATAGGAGATCTTAGTCGAGTGATGCGGGCTACTGATTGAGTTTGTCTTTATTTCTGGTACTTTGTCGATTCATATTTTTTTGATGTTGGTGATTTTACTGAATTTTACTCTCCCTACACTGAACACATATAAGCTATTGTATTTTACATAACTAGTTTTAGGCAGCTACCCTCTTAGTTTCTTTCAGAAGCCAAAGCTCCATCAACCAACAGTGTATAGGCATTGATAATGTTTCGCAAAGAGGAGGGAAGAGGTCGCTGTCCGATTATAATATTATTCGCTTCTATTTGTTAAGTCATTCTTTGGAATGTAGCGACTGACAAGCAAGGGAGCCTTGCATAAAGATAACAGAACCACCAAATTGCTCTCACATACATCCAAAAGCAAAAAAGATCTGAAACACTGTTCCTCCAAAGCTATGAAAAGCCAGAAGATAGTCAGCTCCAAAAGTCCGCATCCGACTGAGTAGTAAAAATATAAGCAAAACACAACTCCAGAGACAACATCTCAGACCCAGGAGATGGACAACGATTATGGGGTGAATCCATACTACTCCAAGTATAAGGTCAAATCGTCTAATAAAAAATAAATGGGAGATGTGATGGAAAGTTCAGATTATGGGACACTGAATGTCACCAGAGATGCCATGAATGTGAGTCATTTTGATTCTGAAATAAAGGAGAAGACGAGAGTTGAGGAGTCGGACTATTCGGCTGCTGCTTTTCAGAAAATCAAGATCCCAGCGAATAAAGGTCTCATCAATGCTGATGGCAAGTTCGTTTCAAATCCAAAAATCAAATAACAAAAGAATCATTCTTTCCACAACAACTCGTCTAGTCGCCACAGCGCCTCCCTAAATTTCACATCTAGAGATGAATCAAAATACAGAAAGAAGGGGAAATCCAAATCAAAGTCAAAGCAAAAAATGTTGGAAGAGCAGAGATCTGTCTAGTATAGGTTGAAATGCAAGAGCTCAGAGAGAAATTTATCAAGAGAGCATCACAGCTACTACTATGAGAAAAGTAGACAGCACATCAAACCGAAGTTAGAGAAGAAGGAGAAAAAATCAAAGACCAAGGAAGTTTTACCAACAGAGAAGGAAAGTGTCAACTCTAAGGCGACTACAGTGGGAACTTAATTAGAGAGTTATACAGCTTTAGGTCTGACAAAAGATAGCTCCCTTGTGGAGATGATCAAATAATAGATCACATAAGAAATGAGAGTATCTCCAATCAATCCCAAGCCTAAACTTAGTGAGGTTGCTATCAAAGAGAGAGCTCGTTGTTTGATGTTGCTCAGTCGCATTTGTGGGGCCTTACATGCAAAACGATAATCTTTCTATCTAGCTGTTCACTATCTCGACAAATATATTTCCTCATTCGTCTACTCAAGCTTAAAACTGATTGCTTTGGGCAGTCTGACTCTAGCTCTCAAAATGGATGACGCATAAATGACCAGTAAATTTTGTTATTACTACATTTACAATCCCTAGAAGACGGTCAAAAAAAATAGCAATCAGATCAAGATCAAGCAAAAAAGGGAAAGCACTGCTGCCAAAGAAGATAGAAACAGATTTGGTGCGATATTAGGTATGAGAGTGAGTGAGGGAAAGGGAAGAGAGGAATTCAGTTTGGAGGAGGTGCTGGATTGTTAGACTCAGATAATGGTCAAATTTGGGTTCAGATTGGTCAGCAAAACTATCAATTACTGGATAGATATGTTGACAGCTTTGTGGGATTCTTATGCTGGGGAATGTTGTCCGAAATATGCTGAAACTCTTACCTTTAGGAACGACCGGGCACCTCGTAATTTCAGCTCTATTCTTCAATTTTTCTAACTGGAGACGATATCGATGGGTTTGTCTGGCAGCTCGAAGGTGTCGATGGTCTTAGGGGCCATTTATCTGGTCTCAAGAATGGCTCTTCAGGAGAAGAAAGAGGAAACTTCTTGGGAGGAGATCTGCCGATTTTACAAGACAAGTTTAACCAAAAGCACAAATCTAATCTTCTGTGACAGTGTGGGTATCAACATCCTATTCGGCGATTTCCTAACCTTCCTAGACCTGAGCATGGCTAACATCATCCAAGCAGTTCAACTCTTCAGCAAACACCTCCACCCTTCACTCTTAAAACAATCCTAACCTCGAAAAATATAAGGCCTAAACCGTGAAGACAGACTAGCTACACATCTCTACAGTGAGTAACTCTACAAAAATTCTCTACTTTGATATATACTTTTTCATTTTTTGATGATGGTTGATTAAATGATCGATAGTCCTTTTATGATGGAGCATTTGGACAATATAGTTCATGATCAGTCATAGCGATTGATGGTTGATTCGTAGGGTTCGTATCTGTTGTCGTAAATGTTTTGGTTAAGAGTGTTAACGCTGACGTATTTTTCGATGGGCTGAAATAGGTTGACTGGTACTTAGGTGGGTCCATGGCGATAGAGATAGGCGTTGTTGTAGGGCAAAAAGGCTGTTGTGTATTCTTCGGCAGCATCGACTGAATGTCTGGTGTAATCGAAGCTGACAAATGCTTATTGCTCGCTGGCCTTTCGGATGTACTTGACAGGATTGCCTCCCCAGACTTGTCTAGCTTTGACTACTCTGCCGGGAGGAATCACAGAATTGGGTGCAATAATGCATCCTTCCTCAAGTATGGCACCTTCCATAATGACTGAGTTGTGTCCGACGTAGACATTCTTGGCGATTTTGCAAGAGTACAAGGTGCAATTGTTCTGGATGACAGTGTCACCTTCTAGTTTAAGTTATGCGATTAGACCTGTGGGTGAGCTGGCTGCTGTGTGGAGAACGCAGTTGTTGCCGATGCTGATGTTGTCATGAAGGCTGACTATTTAACTATGTACACAACTCGGTTGATATCTCCTCTGATGACTGTGCCATGCCAGATGGCGACGTTGTTTCCCAAGAATACATCTCCGACTACTGTGGCAGTGGGAGCAACAAAGACGAATCCTGGCATACTGACTTTGAAATCATAGAGGTGCATGATGTTACGGTGATGGCTGACGGTCTAACTGAATCTTTTGGGTGCTGCTATTCTTTGTGTGCAGAATAAGTTGATTAATCTCCTGCCGAGCATCTTTGTCAATAAATAACAATATTATTATCACTGCATGAGAGAAGGCACAAATTTCAAACGACCGAACATGCCTTTCTCCCTCTCCCGAGTGCCCACCTTTTTCAGACCTGGCATCTATTTTGAAGAAGTGGGTAACAATGACCCTTTGTGACTGTGAGCATAGGTATTTCTATCTTTGGTAAGAGAACTACTGTATTTATCTTTTCTATTGACTCGACTCTCCCTCAGCTCATTTTTGGAGGTGGATAAATGATGTTGTTCTGTCTTTTTGGCGATGCTGATCAACGATTTGATGCGTTCAAATTCTTTCTGGGTTTTCAGGTGGTCATTGCGACATCTTTAGAGTTATTCTTTCTGCTTGAGGCACAAATGTTTCCTTTCTTTGTTTTGAGCCTTGAGGAGGTGGTAGTCCTGTTCAAGGGTCTGGTAGCGGTCTTGGATAAGTGAGACATCAGATTGGGTGGCCATGAGTGTAGAGGTAGAGTCTGAGGATTTGAGGGTATAGCTGTGTGTGTTGGAATAGGTGGTGAGATTGCTGTCGGAGTCGGGATCGTATGATTTCCCTTTCACCTGGTATTGTTCTAGCATATTCTTTATTTCTATAGAATGTGCACCTCGCATTTAAATGTAAATTTTATATCATCATCATACATCCATACTAGCAGCTAAAATCCCTCAAATGATGTCCAGTAACCTATCATCAACATTATTAACTCAACAGATAGAATAAAATTCAATTGATATCTCGTTATCTTATCAACAAATGAAAACATTCAATGAATAGAGGAGATTGGCTGAACAAAACAGAAGGAGAGGTGATGAGATCGGGAGATTATTTGAATTGAGCTTTTTAGTAGTTTAAAGTCGGTTTTGTGTGTTATTGTGTATAATTTATTGAGATAAGGGTAGAATGAGCAGGAAGGTCAGCCTTTTGAGGAAAGAATTGGAGGATAATGAGACTGTCAAGAAGGGACCTGCCTATAAGGTTTATGTCTAAAACATTGATGGAGCAGTCTACTCAACTAAACTGTCATCAGAGGTTGAAACTATTGAGGATGCCATTTTGGAGGCAGTTAAGAAGTTCAACAACAATTTAGGAGCAGGATTGACAGCCAATCCTGACCTTTACGAGTTGTATGTAGCAAAAGGTGGGAGGCGGGACTCGGGTTTACCTTCATTGGAGAAGGGTCAGAGCATAGAGAAGGTAGGAAGAGGCAAGTTCTTTTTGGTGTGCCTTCAAAAATAGCATAGGTTAGAATCGGTACATTCGCTTCAATCTTTGAAGACGGTGGGGATGGATTTTGAAAAAAAGGCAAAGAAGCCATAATCGAATAAATAGAAGGGGCTCTTCTGTTTTTGTGGAGGTTGGTGAGCCTCTTCTCATAGTTTGAATATTTTATGGTCTCTATATACTTTGTCCGACAGTCTGCTACTTCAAAAGATCTATATTTTCTGATGAATGTTTAAACACCATTCAATAGGTATGATAATTATAAGCGTCACAGGACACGTCATATCAGTCTACTTTGACTTTCTTGAACTTGTTCTTGCCGTCATCTTGAGCAGATTTCAGGCAGACGCTGCGGAGGTGCTCGATGTCCTCGCGAATTTGCCCTTCGTTCATCCACAGTCGGAAACCTGAGTTAGAGGGGTTTTTTACTGTAGTTTTGAAGGAAGTATTCGAGGTTGGGGAAACTTTAGATCTTCTTGTGGAAAATAAGGGTTCTTTGGTCCTTGTTGATTTCTATTTTTTGCTTGATCGTCAGCTTTTAGTCTTGTTCCTTTTCGTTTTTTTTCGATTTTCCACCCTAATTTTTAGCCTTCAGCGAACAGGCCAGACAATCATAGGGCATATTTTTGTCCTTAAGCTCAACGATGTTCTTATCTCTGTACTTCCTCTCACATTATATATGATTCTGTCATTATCTAATGTGTTACCCATCTGTCACAGTGATCACAGCCGATCCACTTGTCATCGTCCTCATTCTCTCCATTTGTGCTGTAAATTTGTTAGCAGAATTAACAATAAAGGTTGTTGTAGTAATTTTCGTAGCAGACCCGGCAGAAAAAGCGGTACTTGTTGTCTTCGACTTTTGAGCGAATTTTCTTGTAAATTTTCTTGGAGGAGCATAATTTATTGAAACATTTTCGGCTGGTGGGAAGATCCTCCCGACGCTCCTCATTTGACTCATAATTGCTCTTGTCAGCTCTTCTTCTTCGGCTTTTCTCGGACTGCTCTGACCTTTCAGATCTCTCGCTTTGAGCTGATTGCTCTTCTTTAGAGACATTCGATTGTGAAATTTCCTCCTCAGATTCCTCACTGATTTCTCGGGATATATCCTGGCGAAGTTGTTCGACATGCTATCTGATTTTTTCTTCGTCTTCTTTCTCGCCCAGATGGGTGTGGGGAGGTGGAGCTTCAGCTTCAGGTTCATTTTATTTGACGTCTTCTTCCTCTTTGTTTTCGGCGGGTGGGATAACGTTGACTTCAGGTTAGTTGTTTTTTGCCTAAGCGTATGAATTTTTGACTCCTACGGTGATGATTTCGATGCCTGAGTTGTCGTCTTGAACTTCCTCCTCGGGGCTGTTTTTCTTATCGCTCATCTATCAAATCTAATTATTTATACCCAAACACATTTCCAGCCATATTCAAATCCTAATACTCAAATTAAAAAATAGAGCATCATAATTCGATGGGAGCCCGACATATAGGACAGTGCATCTTGGTCTGCATCCATTCGAGCAAACATCGGTAGTGGAACTTATGCCCACAATTTGATAATTCTTTGCAATTAAGGAGCTCAGTCAAGCAAATGGGGCAATTCTGGTCAGGCGCCGATGTACTTTTTTTGAACAAGCGATCGAACCGAGCCATCAATTTGTTATAATTTCTATATTTACCAGTTGAGCTGTATAGAGTTTTGATAGCTGATAGAAGGGCTTTGATGATGGAATAGATCCACATGTACTCTAAAACTCCCATTCTTTGGATTATTGTTTTGAGGAAAAAACGGATTAGATTGTAATAGTGCCAGACTCGTATCGAACTACAGGCTATCTTATCTATGAGATCTAACTTATAGGTAGGTAGCACTTGGTTGATGTTGTGATTGAAGTAGATCAACATATCTTTCTAGCAGGCTGCACCAACTAAAAATAAGAAAGCTCCATCGATGACGAGCATCATGAGAGGGAAGACCAGCAAGTTGATAATTTTGATGCTTATGCCCATAAATACAAAATTCAGGGCGAGGAATAGTGCGAGTGAGGAGGAGAATAAGATTAATCCTAGTGTCTTCGAGTTAGACAATATTTTTATCAGCTTCGAGTCGTAGTTGTAATTTTTGATGAGAGTTTCCCTTTCGTACTTGATGGTGTAGATAGCTTTGCGGAGGATGCCGATACCGACATAGCTGAACATCCATACTCCCAAATCAAAAATATTCCAGTCGACCTCACTCAATACTAATATTATTATGGCCAAATGGTAGAAGGGAGAGTACTCGAGGGTGGCAGCATCTTTGTCTAAATGCAGTTGGTTGATGCGGAAGTAACGTGAAAGGAGCAATTTGGTGGCGAGGTAGATGATGATTAGCATGACAAAGATGAAGAAGGCCCATTCGGAAGTGATGGAGGGGAGAGTGCCTGAACTCCAGAGGTGCCTTGGATAAATGAATGAGTACTCAGCTAGCTCGGTCGGCAGCTCCCACATTTAAAATATAAGAACCTACAGTACAATTCAGTACATATCTAAATGCCCTAGCAATCCAATTTATTTATCAAGGTTCATACATAGCATAACATCACTCAGCGTTCTTCTCAACGACAGGTTCTTCTGCTTTTTGAGGTTACTCGGCTTTGGGCTAGACTTGGGCAGCGGGCTTCTCTTCGGCCTTCTATTTAGGTTTCTTGGCTTCTTTAGGCTTCTGCTCCTTGCCTGCTTTCTTTTCCTTGGGCTTTTCTTACTCAATGTAAGGAATGAAGTCAGTGCCAACGATAGGTTGCAAAACCTCAGGAACTCTGAGACCCGTTTCAGTCTGGTAGTTTTCAAGGATGCAGCAGAGGGTTCTCTCAGTGGCGCAAAGAGTACCGTTCAACATATGCACGTATCTCTTTTCCTTATCCTGAATTACAACATTGTTTACATCTTTTTTTCCTCTGAGGCGGATCTCCAAATTCCTGGCCTGGAACTCTGTGCAATTTGAGATTGAGACCAACTCTCTATAATCATTGTAGCCGGGGAACCAAGCCTCCAAGTCGAACTTCTTAGCAGCAGCATCGTTCAGAGCTCCTGAGACAATTGAGATCACTCTGTAAGGCAGTTTCAATGATTGATAGAACTCTTCTGAAACTTTTAGCATATCTTCGAACATTTCCCATGATTTCTCAGGTGTGGTGATGCAAAATTGTTAGATTTTTTCGAATTGGTGAACTCTGAAAATACCCCAGGTATCCTTGCCATGAGCTCCGGCTTCCTTTCTGAAGCATGATGATACGCCACCATATCTGATGGGCAACTGGCTTTCTTCTATCCACTCGTGACGGTGCATGGCTGAGATGGGCTGTTCTGAGGTAGCGATGAGATATGATTCGTCTGCTTCTGTCTCGCCTTCGACTTTGTAGAGATTTTCGTGGAAGTCGGTCAATTGGCAAGTTTCTGCCATGATTTCACGCTTAAGGAAGAATGGTGGCTGAACAAGATCATATCCTTTATTGTGGAGGAATGTTGCTCCATAGTTGATGAGGGCATTGTTGAGAAGTACTCCCACTCCTTTGAGGAAATATCCTCTGTGTCCGGCGACTTTCTGACCACGTTCAGGATCATATCCTCCGATAGCCTGCAGAACCTTATGATGGTTGAGCCCTCCTCTTTTTTCTGTAATTTTGATGTCAGGCAATTCTCCCCACTTTTTGATTACCTGGTTGTTATCTTCGTTATCACTGACTGGCACTGAATCGTGGACAATATTTCCCAGAGCATTGATCATTTTGTTGATATTTCTAAGAACAGCTCTTTCTTCCTCCTCAACCTGTTTTTGCTTGGCCTAATTTTCATTCTTTTGCTTGATCTATTCCTCACAAGGATCGGTTTTATCTGCTTTCTTCTTGTTCTTGATCAATGTGCCGATATCGTTCCATTCCTTTTTAAGGCTGTCTAGATTGTAGCGAACTAGATAGGGTGGATGGTACCTTTGCGCCATTCATTATCTTGTTCGATGATGGCGTCAACCATCTTGGGATCTCTGTAGCGACGTCTTAAACTTTCTCTGATCTTTTCGGGATTGAATCCTTTGTCCTCTCGGAACCAATTTATGTCGAGTCCTGGCATAAAAACAAATATTAATTTTCTTTTACAAAATTATTAAAAAATGGAGCCTTAAGATCCGAATCAGGCACTTCGCATAAAAATACAATAATCAATCGACCGCTCAGCCGAGTTAATCACTTCCAATAAGCACTACGAGTTCACCCAAAAGATAAAAATGCTAGCACAGCGCAAAGCACAAACCCATAAACTTCTGGAAGCTTAGCTCTTGCTCTAGCTGGGAGCCAAGAAAATGTTGGATCAAAAGGAAATTGAATACAATGCTACCCATGACCTGATCATTGCTTTGATTGAGTTGTACGAAGAGCACAAAGAGTTGTGGAAGTCGGGGAAAGCACGTAAGATATGGATGAATTTAGTGGAACTGTACAACTTGTTGACGAGCAAGCCCAACGATAGGAATGTTGATTATTTCATTCGGGTGCTCAAAAAGTTGAGCTCTATTTAGGAAAGTCCAGAAATGGTAGAGTATATTGTCAGTACACTCGAGATCAAAGGTCTCTTCTATAAGGCCTAAAACATCATAGCTCATCTAGAATTATCTCGAGTGACCCGATTCCTATAAAAATGGCACGAAAGAGTAGACAATGACGAATACGCCATTATTGTCTCTCGTATGGCTCTCTTGTATTTGTTTTGTTTATTCAGGAAAGGACTCGAGGGCACTTTTGATGAGTCTCAGGTCCTGCTGTCAGATTTGGACTCATTGAATCCTTTTGTCAAATTTGTAAAATTCCTGATCTTGTCAGTTCAGATGAAATCGAGGGACGGCTTCGACAAGATAGGCACCGAGTATCACAATTTTTTGAAATCTGACTCTTTTTTCGAGGAGATCTACACCTCATATGGAAGCAAGTTCTTCAAGAAAGAGAAAGGAAATGCTGGCCTGTTGAGTCTACTCGAGCAATGATCAAATGTGTAATTAGGTTATATCTACAAGCATATAGGTAAAATAGTATCAGTTGTTGTTGTCCTCGTGCCACTGTTCGTCTTTCATCCACTCCTGAGGATCAAAGTTTATTTCTAGCTACTCCTATTTAAGAAAGGGATAGCGAGGGGCAGTCATAGCAGGTTTATCCTCATGTTTGGAGCTGCAACTAGGAGATGGGTGTGAATTTCTGCTTACCCTGCCCAACAATCGTAGCTAAGGAAAGGCTTTCTTTTTGTTGCATGAGGGGCTAATAAAAAAGTTGCTTTAGTATTCCTCGTAGATGCAGTCGTCTTAATTGGGATAATTTTCAAAAGGAATTTGTCTGAGGTTGTTGTCCTACTTGACATCCTGATTCTGATGAAGGGAGGGAAACAAAAAAATATCTCTCAAGTTATTGTCCACCTTCTCCCGGCATTCGATATGCGTCTCGATGAATTAAGACCTCTAATTGTTATGCGAGTCGAATTCATCAAAAAATTGTTTCATGGGAACTTACAACTGCACCGGCTATTTTTCCACTTCTGCTTATTTTTTGATAGGAAACTGCGAGAGATGTTCCTAATGTTGATGGGAGAGGGAGTTAAGGGAGTGACTGCTGCTGGATGCTCCTAATTTTTTTGTAAGCTCCGTGTTCTATTTATTTTTGTTTTAATATTAGGAACTAACACTTTTAAGTTCTTCGCAGATTCGATCCACTACTGATGCAGGGATATTAGCAATGTTCGATTATTTATACTTGCCGTTCCCGATTTCCATGATCAGGCTCATGAGCTCGGGGTTCTAGACAATTTTAGACAAAACTGAAGGTTTTATGGACTTCATCGTTAGTGAATTATGCCTGTCGCCTTTGGCTTTACTGATAGTTCGAAGGCATTTCCTGACCGTAGAGTAGAAATGATTTTTAATCGAATTATCAGTCCTGAATAGATAAGGAAGTACCTGCCTGGAAATAGTTTCGATATTTCTTTCCATCTGCTACCACATTGTCGATGAGCTTCGAACATTTTTTAATCTTATTGATGAGTCCAGTCCTCACGGCTGATGCTAGGGTTCAAATGGTTATGCCATCTAGTTAAGAAGTCAAATACCTTTATCTACATTGTTTTCCAGTTCTTTCAAAGGTAGTCCCGACTGAAAGTTTATCTGAGACCAGGCTCCAGTTTTTCGTTCCGTATTTTTTGATGATTTTCAGTAATCTGTCGTCTTCCTAAGTCAAAGAACAAATACGATTTATGACCAGCCTCTTCTGCTCTACATTTGTTTTACTCGGCAAATTATAATATAGTATACAAACTAAAAACTGTCTCATTAAACCTGTCAAAGTTGGCAAAACTATTTCGGATATGGAGGAATGTCACCACTTCTTCATTAGTTGCACATAGTTGCATTGAGACTTTTCGGGTCAGCTACAACAATGGACATGATTTGGCTGTCATCCCCACCCTCCATTTTTTTATTTATCGGCTGCTAAAAAAATATCAGAGTTGACCTCACAAACTCATAGCTAAGTTTATTTTACTTTCATTGTCATTTTTATCTTTCAGTTACATATACTATTTTGTCAGTTAATCTGATATCATCGAACCTTGGCTGATTGTTCTTTTTTGGAATATATCATATACTACAGTCCATTAACATCGATGAGTGAAGAAGGCAACAAATAAAGCGAGATCAACTAAGTGAAGATTGAAGGTGAACTTCTGAAGAGATGTTTCAGCAAATTTCCAGATTTGGAGGGTAAAACTGAACAGGCGCAGTTGATGAAGATGCAAAACAAGTATCAATATTTTTTGAGGAAATTTCAAAAGTTTATTGAGGAGCATCAGAAGTATAAAAATCTATATGGTACTATTGACAAAATGGTCGAAGAAAGGTATCATGTTAACATATTTTAGTCCACAGATCATCGAAGAGAATCGAAGCATTGATTTCATCAACAAAGTCATGGAGGATACATAAAAAAAATACAATAAATTGAAGGAGAAAGTCGACGAACTCAAGAGCAAAAAGGTCAAAAGTCACAACGAAATGCTCCGCCTTAAAAATATTTTGCTCAAAATGAAAGGAGAGTATTTTGAGCTTGAGCGTGAGGAAGAACAAATTTTGCAGAAAAAGAAAGCAGATGACAGCGTTCTTAAAGCTGCTGACCATCTCAAGACGATGTTCAAGATCAGACAGGACAAGAAACAACACAACAAATAATTCAGGATCAAGCCTATCGAGTTAAATCGATTGAATATGGATGTGTCCTTTGCTGAACGGAAGATCGTCTCAGAATTGGATGCTATCAATCAACTCAAATAGGAATTTTTAGCCTCAATTGGCACCACTATGAAGGATTACTACAAACACAACGAAAGAGAGTTGCATTTGCAAGAAAAAGCGAACAAATTAATCACGAAGCGAGAGTTCAACCTGAAAGCCAGAAAAAAATTAAGAAAAATAGATGGCTACGATCCCGATTCAGATGCTTTTGAGGTCTTCAGAATTGCCAACTAGTATGACAGATAATTATAGATTTTTATGCAACTGAGTGAAGAGGAGGTGTTGTAGCGCATTGTTGAAAAAGGCAAAATAGACGAGATGATGCAATTGATCGAGGAGGAAAAACGAGGTTTAATTGAGGCCTACAGAAGAAACAAACAGGAAAAACTACGGGTGTGATCTGTGCATCTATTTTGAGTAACATTTACTATTACATTTCAAAACAATAAAAAATGATGAAATATCTATTACTCATCATCTTGCTGGCAGTCGGCTTGGGGTACCAAGATATCAGCTACTTCGGAGCCATAGCTCATGATTAAAGCTTGGGGGTTATGCAGGCTAATGCAAAGGCCTTTCAAGAGGCCATCGAAAAGGCTAAAAATAGCGAATCGATCAATGACGACAGAGTGGTGTTGGTTCCCAGTGGCAAAAAATACTATACTTTACCTTTCGAGATTGTAAATGCCTCCGACATAGTTTTGGAGGTGAGGGGAAAAATCGCAGCTTGCAACAGGATTAAGCACTGGCCAATTGAAAATTCGATAAACAAGAAATTTCAATACCAGCATTTCATATGGATACGCAACAGTAACAACATTACCTTAAGAGGAGGTGGCACAATAGACGGGCGGGGGTATATCTGGTGGTTAAATGCTTGGTTGGTGACCAAAAAATATATGCCTGCTGGAGCTGGTCGACCTAAGTTGATATATTTTTAGCATGGGAGGAACATAAAGGTTCATGATTTGGTGTTGAAAAATTCACCGGCTTTCCATTTACAGACCAGCCAGTGCACCAATGGTACTTTTTACAATTTGGACATAAAGGTCAATACAACTGCTCAGTTGGACATTTTGAAGAGAAATTACCTGACCGGTATAATTCCGATGTTTCCTCTCAATACTGATGGGATCGATATTGGAGGTCGAAACTTTCATGTCTACAACATAACTTGTCAAAATTATGACGACGTCGTTGTACCCAAACCGACCAACAATGCACCAGGAAACGAGGTCAACTGCACATAAAATATGCTGATAGAGAATATAACAATTCGTCTGGGTGTAGGCCTGAGCATTGGTAGCGTACCTCCGAATATCAACTGCAATTGCGTCAGAAACATAACATTCCGAAACGCCTACTTCCGCAAACCATTTAAAGGAATATACATTAAGACCAATCCTGGCAATGTGGGAACCGGCATAATTGACAACATCGTATATGAAAACATCACCATGTATGAACCAATATGGTGGGCAATCTATTTAGGCCCACAGCAACAGAAACAACCAGACAAAGGTGGTCCAGGTTGCATGTTGTATCCGTTTGATCCGAAGGGTACTTGCTCGACTCAGCCAAGAATCAACATAACAAACATAGTGTTCAGAAATGTAGAAGTACAGAAAAGTTTATTGTTTCCTATTATTCTCAGATGTAATGCTTCTAATCCTTGTACAAATGTGACTTTTGATAATGTGCAGGCTAGGAGATGGTTGATTGGGAAGAAAGATAAAGGGTATGTGTGTGAGGAGGTTACGGGTCGTATTAGGAATTCATATCCTAAGGTTGGTTGTCTTCAAAGCGAGGAAGGAGATAAGTAACTGACTGTTGAAGAAAATCCAGAAATAGGAGAAGAAGAGGATAAGATCGACGAGAGGATACTGTTAGAAAGACTCACAAAAGCAGCCGAGGAGCATCCCTATATTGACTAGGACGACTAAATGTTCCTTTCCTAGGCCTAAATCAGATAGGACTCCCACCATTTCAGAAGAAACATAATGATCTTAAGCTAATCCTGAGCTTGCTGTCTTCAAAAATTATTTTATTAATTACCTGTCATGAAAAAATAGACCTCTCTCACTCGCCAAAGTGAATAATAGTACCCTTTCTAGGAGCCTGATTTTATGGAGGATTCCAAACCTCCAGAAGTGCACCTCAAATACCAGTAGTTCAAATGTCCTAAATATTACGACAATCTCAACCTGACACCATGGGCATCGCCTGGTCGATTGTCCCCCAAACGTTTTTAGATAAATAGTCCTCCAAAGATCAAACATGAGCGAAATAGCATCAGAACGATTCCTGTCCGTTCAAGGCTGTAGACCAGAAAACGTAAGAATCCTGAGTAGAAACCGGAATAGTTAAAAATTAATAGCACATTTTTGGAATTCCGAACAACCAGTTCGGCTTTTCCTTAAAGAAAAAACAGTGTGCACAGTATCGAAACGCAGAAGGTCTATCAGCCCAAAATCATAAACATTTGCAGTAAAGCTCAGTTGGAAGGACACTCCAAGTATGATGCGCGAGGTAGTCGTAGTTTAGACAAAACCCCTAAAATGCAATATTTGTAAAGAAAGTTCAGATTCAAATATTGTCCAAGTGTATCACCAGGTAGAAGCAAGAGTGTTAGAGTATCTAGTAATCTCAACGACTCAATTTTTACAAGAGTTGCTCAGAGGGAGAATCATTTGACTCGGTCAAAGGAGTAAAAAAGATAGAGAAGTCCTTCACCTAATTGGCATCCTCTGACAGTGTATCGAGCATACAAAGAAGGCAACAGTATTCGCATAAGGAAAGCCGATTTTATGAATTGATCACTCTCATTTTTTTGTCGTTGCTCTTCCGTCTATTTTTATTGTCCTATCTCATAATGCAATTACTTGAATGGGCTGCACGACAAACAAACAATACGTGGTGCTCATATTAGTAGGCTCAGCAAGGTCCAAATCGATCAATAATAACCTGGTTGAATAACTGCAGCGTTTTAGAGTGGAGCATCAACTGCATTTGAAACTGATCATCCCTGATCTTGAGCATTTGCCACTTTTCTCTGCCGATATTGAAGAACAAATATGTAACGTTCTTAATATGCAGTTTTACCGAAATCAATTAGAGCATTGAGAGCACATGCCGAATTAGCTGATGCCATTATCTTTGTCACACCTGAATATAACGGAAGCGTGTCACCGCTCATCCTCAACGCTTTTGTCTGGCTATCCCGTTCTTATTCTGAAAAAGGGTCACCTTTGTTCAAGAAAAAAGCAGGGATTATGAGTGCTTCCTATTTGAGCGAAAATCAGATAGTTGACTGTATCGAACTAGGTAGACATATGGAGATGACCTTCTTCAAGGAGTCATTTTATCTTTTCCTTGGCAATAAAGTCGTTAATGAGGAGGGAAGGCTCAGTTCGGCTTACGAGAAAGGCAGATTAGAGGACTGGTATCACCAATTTTTGCTCTTTGTTTTAGAGAAGTGAGGGTAATATCATAAAATGATAGATATAAGCTTATCAGATCATTTATTTCTAGTAGAAGGTCTCCACATCTTTGATTTTTGTCACCACGTCGAAAAAGCTTTCGGTGGTCTGATTTGATATCTTCAGCTGGAGTTACAAAAATTCACGCATGGAAGTCGACAGCTGTTTGTGGAAGTATTTGGTATGCCGGTAGCATTCCTCATAGAGCTGAGCATTGCAGAGGCCATAGTATTCGCGTAATTTAAGTACTTAATTTGATTATTTGGGTAGCATTATATCGAAGGCTTCCTATTTGTTGGCAGGCTTTGGTATATCTTTGTCTTTGAGGCCCCATTTGCTCATCTTCCCCTCCGAAAATAATTTTTCCTTCTTCTTCATAAGTGTGTTTCTGTGCTGCTGATACTCCTGCTCTTTGACTTTCAGTTGCTCCACCATTTCTAATAGGTTCAGTTTATACAAACTTTCGTATTTTGTCATGCTGTAAATTTCCTTTCTGAAGCTTTTGGCATGCTAGAGAAGTTATTATCTGAGTATTGAATGTTTTTACGCATATTTGTTGCTTAAAATTTGGAGAGGTTGAAAAATGGTTTTGGTCTCAAGCTCAGGAAGTTCTATTTAGGATCGAAGTGCATTTTAGCGACCTATCAGATGGTTGCAATTTCCACCGATAGCTTTGAAAAGTTCAGCTGCTGCTTCGAAGTTGGTGGCCACTCCCTTGAAATTTTTGTATATTATAAGTAGGAAATTGTGTACTTTCTGATCTCAGGTTGGGTGTCTTTGAGAAATTATTGGATTTTCATGATCCGGGAAGTGGTCACCTTCTCGGTGGTAACAGAAACATGTCCATCGATGGTCTTGATCTTCCTCAGAGGTAGGTTATTATCAAGTTTGTTATATTGATTCCTGTATTTCTCAAATTATTTAGTATCAGCCGATGTCAAAAATTTTTAAAATACGCCATCTGAGCAAAGCTCAGGAGTTTTTGCGATGGTGTTCAGAAATTTTTCAAGCATGTACATACGTTTGTTTAGATATTTTTATTCGAATTTGACAGTCTTGCCCTTTTTAGGAAGTGGGGGCACAGGGAAGCCAGGGTAAAGCAAACTTAGGGTATCTCTGAGCCAGGCGAATTAATTGTATCTTCTATATACGATTGAACTGAGAGATGGGGTTGCGACTGTAAATCTGACGTAGGCCCTCTCGAAGGCTCCTCCTTACACTTTATCGTGCTTGGTGACTTTAATCGTTAAGTCGTTCTATTTGTAGATAGAGTTCATGATCTTTTGCTAACAATTTATTTGCTAGACGTAGAGGTGGTCCTCATGGAGAGAGGCTCGCTTAGTTGGAGATGGGAGTTCAGGCATAGAGTCGACTTTTTATGGAGACTAGACAATCTTTTCCTCTCTTTTTTATTCTTTTTTGGGTTCCTCTACTTTCATTCCTTTAGATTTTTTGAAGGCAATGACAACCTTGATAAGTTCCTGTCCTGACCACTGTTCAAGATCATCTCCTTTTTTGGCATTGGTGGTTATAAGAAAGGCCATAAATTATGCTCCGTCGAGTCCTGCCTCCAGAATTTATGTTCTGAGGTAGGTCTGTTTCTGTTCAATGCTATTATCCATCAATATATCTCTTTAAGATCCAAGTCAACAAGATACGACTCACAATAAATTCAATCACTTAGTTTTTTTCTTTTGAGTTTTTCTCTGACTGTTGCTACTTTTGGTCTTGGTACGTGAGATAATGACCCTCTGGACATCGATTGTCATTTTTTTCTATCTGCTGGCACTTTTGGTCTTGATTTCAAATTCGTTGACGTAGTTGTCGTGGGCACTTTTGGTGTTTTTGGTACGATTGTGAGTGGCTGTTGAGAGTGGACTTCGATGTAAAGTTTTTTTGGTGGTCACCATAAAATCTTCTTATTTTTCTTATTCTGCATCTTTCTAGGCAATTGATGGCAAAATAGCTGAAGAATTATCGCTGTATCGATTGGATATGCTATAATACGACTTGAACTTGTTCCTATCTGCTCGATTCCGATTGCCACGAAAATCTATATCCTCCTCAGTGCAAAGCAAATCTAAATCTTCCTAATTGTCGACCTACTTCGATTTTTTGTAAATCTATGTGATTTCTTAGAACTATTTGATGAACTCGGCTTCTTGCTTGGGAGCCTTCTTGGTCTTTTTCCTCTTGGGTTCTGTATTCTGATGCGAAATAGATATATATTTAGGATGCGGTTGATGAGCAGGCACAGTGAGTAGTGAGGAAGGTTGATAGAGCATGATCGGTTTTTTCTTAGTTTTAGGTCGTTCAAGCGAGCTATTGGATTTCTTATGGATGATTAATTCTTTGCTTTTGGGCTGCAATTTGATTTTCATTGTTTGATTCAAATTTTAAAATCATAACGTACCAATCAATAGTATATACATCAAAAAAATCAAGAAGTTGGTTCTGTTAATAAATCGATGACGGTTTCAATTAGTTATCTGCCACTTTAGGTCGGTCTGCCCATTCCTTCTATTCTGAACATCCTTTCTTTGAGCTTTATTTTTATTCGTTAGGTGTGGTCTTTCCATAGATAGCTGATGAGGAATGTGTTACTGTCTTAGTCATATTGTCCGTAGGGGAAAAGATGGTCTAGATATTTTTTCCCTTTCTTTAGCAAATCTTAGCATGAGTTGTATAGAGTTGTGACGTAGGGGGTGCCAGAGTCTTGGTAGAAAGTGGTGGTATCAGAAAAACTGCATTTGATAGGTGTGGCAAGGTTGTAAGGAGTGAGAGGCAATTCCAACATATAGTCTTCCTCTTTCTTCTCCAACCTTTCCTCATAAACAACCCTAATATGCAAAATGCTGGGCAGAAACACCTCCTAATCTCGTGTTCCTTTGATCTCAGTTTTGAATTTGAGCTGCTTGTCGACCATAATTTTATCAAATTGTCTTTGAATACTTTCCGAATATATAACTGAGTTTTCATTAAGGTCGATTTAGAGAGAATCGCAGTGATGCTTGAGGGTGAAATAGAGAGTCATCACTTTTTGTTTTAGACTATAGCCGATTTAGAGTAGCTCGTTGTTGATCAGGAAGCAGCGATTTGACATGATATTCTTTTTGACAGGTTTGGAATATCCCTTGATGTTCGGCAGGCGTAGCTTGAGGACTTAAGATTTGTAGTTTTTGAGGCTCATTCGGGATCTGATTGAACTTTCTCTTAGCTCTTTTCCCAACCTTCTCGAGCTTTGTGAGGAACGTAAAGATTGATCGCTCTTGTTTTGTTTTAGAAGCTGCTTAATTATTTCGTTCTCCTTCTTCAAAAAATAGGGATCTTATTGAATAATCTCTTAGGTCTTGGCTTGTAAGGTCTTCTTTTCTTTTTCTTTTTCTTTTAATAATTTTTCATATTATTAGGTTTATAGTTTGAGCTGGCCAAGTTGTCTTTCTAGCTCGTGCATTTTTTTGAGATCTGGCATTTCGACTGGCTTGTTCATTAGTTTAACTTTTGGCAAAGAGCGAAGTGAGCTCGATAGAGAAGAGGCTTTCTATCTTTTTTGTTTTCTTTTGAATACTCCACTGAAATTGCTGGGCACACTGCTATTATTGCTGGACAGTGATTGAGAATAAGGTTGTATTGAGTTAGGATGGATCTAGCTATCATCGCTGACAACCTCCTTGGTCAGATAGATATTCTTAACTTTCTATATCTTTTAATCTTCTGATTTTTTCTTGAACATGACAAGATCTTCCTGTCGACTGTTCAGACTTCTATTGGACTAGCTTCTCATTGGGGCTTTGGTATTTTATGTTCTTTTGTCTGCAGGATTTGAATTGACTGATATCAAAGCATTTTTGGACATTGGAGTAAATTCATCGGGGGTTGTGATTTGCTATTTTTGTCTCGATTTGGGAGGACTCAGATTGAGATCTTTGAGAATCATTGAAGAGTCGTTTGTATCGCAAGAAAATGCAAATTTTGGTTTTTTGATACTTTTTGGCAACCTGGCATCTTTATCCATGCCATACTCGATCAGCTCATTTTATGATTTTTTTATTTGAATAGAGTCCTCGAAGTATATTTGAGACCCTTCATTCCCAAACTCAGGAAAGGTCGGCACTAAATCTTTCTATTATTTCTCAGACTTGACAATTGAATGAGGATCGAAGTTGACAAAAGATCCAGAATCTTCATTTGATATTTCTTTGTTCAAGTAGACAGATTCGATGTTGTCTTTTTTCTTATTTTATTTGTAACTGAATTGTGAGGAATTTAAGAATGAGGATTGTCGGGATGAGGAGGCTGGTGTTTTTTGGGGGGTGTTGCTGTTGTGGGCGTAAACTGTTCTTGCCGATGGTTCATGAACGTGCTTTGAGGAATACTAAACCCTTTAGCCTGAGCCTTGAAATTTTTTTTGATATCTTAATTCAGGGCTTTTTCTCTTAAAGGATGCTGTTTTTTGAGATTTGCCGCTGTAGTAGATATTGTCCCTCTAGAGCTCTTCTTTTTGTGATAGATCTATGTCTGGAAATTTGGCGTTATGGGCTCCACTGCTGCTGATATCACTAATCGAACTATCACTCTGCGTAAACCTCTTTTTCAGCAATCCAACAGCTTTCCCTTTTTTAACACTCCTTCTATGTTATTTCTCCTCCTCATGAGAAGATTGAAGCATACTCCGACTGAAGGAATTCATCCTATCTGAGTCAGATTCGGTGATAGTCAATTCATCTAGAATATTCTCGTAGGCTGCTCGCTGTTTGTTTTGGCTGTTAAGACAAAAGTTGGTATCTTTGAGGATATTGACTATATAATTTTCTAGTTCGAGGTTTTGGTCGATGACGAAGGAGCGTTTTGTGTCATTGCTGTGCCTCATTTTGTTTATCTTGTTTGAAAAGCTAAATATCTTTTATTGTACTCTTTAATTTCAGGCTGATAGGCGAGCTTGTTTGGCTTTTTGAGCCAACTGACCATTTCACACGATTATTCGTATAGTCTCGTAGAAAGGCCCACCAAGCGAGTCATGTCATGCCAAATGTGATAGTAATCCACCAACTTGTTCAAAACTTCACTAGAGATTTGATGCTTGACGCTGGGCAAAATTTGATTATTTTTGAAATCGACAGGCAGCAAATACTCCAGCACAAGTGGAAGACACTTGCAGTTAGCAATTTCAATTGCCTCGATCTATCCTAAGGAGTAGATGGAGTGCAAAAAATCACAGGTTGTGGTTAAAAATTGTGGAACGATGTAATTGCAAGTTCTATAGAGAAGGGTGGTGATGCAATAACTGTGTAAGGGAGTATGTACCTTTAGGCTAACTCGACCATACCTGCTAGCAGGAAGGCTGTCTATTGATAGCAAGTGGGTTAGGTTAGACATTCCTCCACCTTGTCGCTGATAAATTAGGTCAGCGCCTTGAGATGCTCCCTAAAAATAGGACTGTACTCGCTCAAGCACTTCCCTAATCTCGTCTTGTCCTCCTCCGTGAAGTGGTCAAGTTAGTGCGTATAACTGTGTTCCTTACCTTTCCTGTACAGACGATTCTTGATTTTGTACTTGCTGTATGGATGGTACTTCAGTTGTTCTCCGAAGAAAACTATGAATTCTTCAGCAAAAGTCAGCATTTCTTTGTAGCTATCAAGGGAATCTTTGCTCATATTGCTCTTATCGCCAACAGCATCTCGATACATCAGTTCGCATCTTTTGAGCAGAGGTCGGTCTTTATAGAATTCGCCGATGGACAGTAACCAAGGTGCAATGTAGACATGAAAGAACAAATACGCGGGGAAGGAGCCTGTTAGTAGCAAAGTTTTAAAGAACTCGAGGATAATTATGTGACTGCTACATTCTGTATTTTTTTGGTAGAGCAGATAGCTGAGCTCCCGGACAATGTATTGCAGTTCCTGTCTGTGTAACAAAAAATCTACAAAGAGCTTGCTTGGCAATGATGGACCAAGTTGTCGACTCTCCTTCTGGGCGATAGTTCCTAATTATAGATTAGTTCCTTAATCTGTGACTTAACAACCGACATTCACTGCTTAAATAATAATACTGTCTTTTGTACATATTTCCACAGAAGAATAAACGGCATTCACACAGACAATCATTTGTTAGTTGATGTTTGTTCATCAATCGTCCTAACGGATGAAGGTCTCGATTAGGTTCATCCTCTAGCCTTGATGTTAGTTCACTCCTTCTCCTTCTTGATGTCTAGCTACATTGTATATTTTCAGCACCCAGATGATGGGTATGATGTGATCGAGCAAATTTCCGAAGCCGTTGAAGCCAATAGTTTTAAAAACATTGCTCTAGAAGGATCCAATACATTTCTCGCCAAAATCAAAACCTGGGACTCCCTCCATAGGCAAAATGATGAAGAAGACTGCCAACACAACTCTATACAGACTAGTGATGATCATGATAGTATATTCCTTCTTTAGTACTCCTAAATCACTTTGCTCTAAAATATTGGCTTGTTCGAACCTTTTGATAAATATGCTCCGAGAAATGCATAAGATGACGTTGCAGGCTAGGCAGTCAAATACGAGCATATAGATGTTGAGTTTCACATAAAATTCAATGTGATCAGTGAGGGCGAAAATATTCAAGAGCACTATGGTTGCAATCATGGCTATTAACCGAATATAGTAGTAGACACTGATGAATTGACTGAAGCGGATCTACCAACGAGCCATAAAAGAAATGGGAACTGACGAGTACAGCCCCTTAAAGAATATTTTACAGATAGACAAAAAGATAGTTTGGATGATGAATGCCGGTACCACGTCAACTCGAGTAAAAGTACGTGAATAGTCCTCCATATTGATGCTGTAGTTGCCATTGATCTTCATGAGATAGGTAGAGGTCTACAGTATAAGTTGATATGAAAAGATCACACCCCATAAGATGATAAGGATGTATATGCGTAGTATTCTAAGGCCTCTGTCGCGAAGACGAATAGTGATTCTTGCTCGGATGAAGGTCAGAACAACAAGAGTAATTGTAGCAGCCAGGTAACAGAAAAGAATGATTGTGTCGGCTAAATTGCGACAATCCCAATAGCAAAATGTACTCATTGAAATTGATTATTAACTACACCATCACAAATGCAAAATGATCCGCTTTAGAGATACTATGAAGTAGATTCGGAAATGCTTAAATTGGATATCAAACTATCCAGGTTGCCCTTCTCAGGGATGGGTCTGTTTGCCAAGGCAGATATCAATAAGGGTGAACTCATTGCTTAGTATTATGGTTCAGTGATAAGGAGTGAAAATTCGATGGATCGGGAGTTTGCTTATTAAGACAAAATGGTCCTTATTGACTCTAGTTACAGTGTTATCAGCAGAGGACCAGCTTCAAGAGCAAACGATATCGTCAGATGGTAGCCTTAAAACTATAACACTGAACTCTTTCGAATGCTCAGAAAAAGACAAACTTTTCCCACACATGCCAATCTCAAGCACAACGCCAAGATAAGCATCGACCAGAAGCAAAAAGCTTTTCTCCGAGCAACAAGAGAAATCAAGTCAGGCGAGGAAATTTACATAGATTACGGGTTCGAGTATTGGGATTTTTTCTATAAGGAGTAGCTGAATAGGAGATAGCAGTGATTGTGTACTATAGTATAAGTGATAAACATTTATCAGGCGTTTTTAGAGGTTGAAAAGGCCTGGAATTTTTTGGATAGACTCTTATAATCGCAGTTTTAGGTGAATTGATCCTTATGTTCGCTGAATGAACCTCGTGAGCATTTCAATAGTTCTTTCTTGGCTGGACAGATTACACTGCTCTTCCTTCTAAATTCACTGCCATAGGTGGTCCCTAAATTAGATAAAATAATACGACTGAATTGCATTCTGTCTCCGGGTTGCTGATCTTTCTTCTCAACAACTTTGACCTTCTGAGCGTGGTATTCAGGATTGGGCTGGGCAAAGCAGTTATCGTAGGTGGTTGAGCCGAGCCAGTCATATCCTGTTTTGAGCTGATCAGGCCGATACTTGAACTCTTAGCGAGTAGCAGGTCGATTGACATAGGAACGTGAGTATGTACTTTTGCATCTGAGGGGAAACTGTCCTCTAGTGTGTCTATCTGTCGGTTTGACGTATTGATTCTATCCTCGATGTCCGGGGTATTGTGCCGAATATGAGGTGATTTCTTGAGCAGGTCCAGTCATCGAAAAGGAATCACTTGGCCTATTTTTTTCAACGGAATCTCCCTTCCTTTCTGTGAACTGATTGTGATAGGTGGTTTTCATGTCCAAATGTGGCCCTTTCAATTTTTAGTATTCTTTGGCCACAACAATGAGGCTTTTGTTAACTTTTTGAGGCTGATACGACATATTGTAGATGGTAGATTTGGTGAGGTCAGGTTTGATGGTGTGCATTTTACACAAATGTCGGCCACAGTTGCATTCCTGGCACAGACATAGCTGAGGTTGGTGATGACAAAAGTTGCTTTATGTTAATTCTGTGACCGTCCTTCTGAACTCCTTATCATCTCTGGGTGTATTTCTAACCTATATCTGATGCGAGTGTGCAGTCTGTGGTTAATTGGGCAAGGTATTTGTAGGCTGGAATGAGGAGGATTTAACCCTAGATTTAAACTTTTGTTTGAAGAGTTGTTTTTTGTATTGCTGTGGTGTTTTCATCCAACTTCCGTACATTTTATTTATTTTATTCTTAGAAATTACATCCTTTTAATTATCGTCATATTTTCATCAAGCGTTACATGCTAGTCTGTACAACATAACAAAAGAATAAACATAACAAAGTATAGGGTTATGGATCATTTTGAAAGGAAATCATTCGAAGGGTAGTTTGCGGTCGTCGTAATTTTAACATTGCATCATACTCTTGAAGTATTGGTAGTCGGGTTGAGATGAAAATTTGCCTCTGTAGGTGTCTAACTCAGTGGGAAGGGTTTGTTGGAGAGCTATGTAAAATTTTAGGTCGGAGTCACAATAACGAGCTGCTAGTCTGCCTAGCCAATTTGTGTTTCGTAGCTTGTTATCGATTTCTTGACGACTGTGGCTCATAGATCAGTATAAAACTATAATAAATGACTGCAGTCACAGGAATAGCACAACTTCTTGGCACTACCATCTTGCTTCTATTTCTCTGGTGGACCGTCGCCACTATCACCACCTACACACTCATAGTCATCTCCCTTCTGGCTGAATTCTTCATGGCGATAATTGTAGTGATCGGATAGCAATTCAAATCGAACATTATGCTTTTGGTAATATGGATCATGCTTATTGGAATTTTCAAGGGGATATCGTTGGGCAGATTGGTGTATAAATCGATGATGGGGGTGGTGACATCGGCTGCCGTAAGTGGGCATCAATAATGCTCGATTTGTCTCAATTATGATTGTAATGTCATGTTGATACAGTGCCGACATTTTTTCCATGTTGGATGTTTGGAGCAATGGAGAAGAAATAAATCAACGTGTCCCAATTGTAGATTACCCCTTCCTTCACCAAAACAATAGTTAACATTTAAGATGGCTAAGTTGTTCGTCGATAAGTGTCCAAAATCATGTATAGTCATCATCCTTGTCTGGCTGTGGTTGACATTTCGGTGAATTATGCTGATTGATGCTTTTGATATTTTATCCTCTCTTACTTTGCGCGACTTTGGCTAGTTATCTAAAATCAATATAAAGGCGGCAATGATCGATGATGGAGCACTTACAAACAACGGCATTCACCAACTGTTCACAGATAAATTTTAAGGTCAGAAGTTCACTCTTCAACTCTTAAAGGTCTTCCCCAGTTAGGCTGAACAAACCAGGTACTATGTATATCTATGTCAGGGTCTTCATGTCAGATGGACGAGCTTGGATTCAGGGAAAAATGGTAGGTGAGGCCAAGCAACTGTGCCAGAGAAGTATGAGTGTAGTAAATGTAGGTGAGGTGAAGGACAAAAATGTGGTACAGTTCAAATCGGAGGATATCGAGATGATCGATGATGGCTACACTTTTGTGCTAAAGAGAGTAGAAAATATCAATACAACGGCTCACAAAATGATCGGAGAGCCTATCCCGTACGACGATTAGTTCAAAGCAAAGGTACAGACATAAGATATCAAAGGGGCTTCATAATGTACAGGTGGAGGAGAAAGAAAAGCCCACCATTGTCGACGCTTCAGTTCTAAGCATCGAAGAGATAAAATTGATGAAAGTTGGACAATTATCAGGAGCGGTACTGGGGAAAGTTGTATGGAGACCATAAAAAGTGACGACCTTTATGAACATTCGGATCCAAGATCAGAATGGATAAGAGATCCAGATTTGTATTTTTGGTTCCCAACTGCAGAAGTTCAGTCCGATGCTGACAATAAATAATTGGTACAGATTCGAGAATCCACAATTACAGATGAACAACAGGTTAGGAGAGCTGTAACTCAAATTAACTGGTGTGTCCAATGTTGTAAAAGTCAAGAACTAAAATCTGAAGGAAGAAAAACCTGGAATTTTCAGGTCGGATACACATGAAAAGATAGAACAAAGTCAGACAGGCCTTAGTGCTGCCAAGAGATTCATGAAATCTGGAGAGTTGAAGCCGAGCGGCTTTCTCTAGAAGTAGTTCATCCTATCTGAATTCGATCCTGAAGCAGATAACAAAAAGATCGACTACTTCCTTACTGCAAGGGTCCTTAATATCAGCAGATGGGGGGAAGGTAATGGTGCTCGCAGATTTCTCTCGTGCGTGGACAAACATGGTGACAAATTTGAGATCACAGTTTGGAACCAATACGACCACATTGATTTTCAGATAGGTGAGACTTATTTTTTCAGAAAGATGGAGGCAAAAAATTATGGTCCAAAAGTTGATGTCAAGACTCGAGGGCACTATTCAAAAATAGAAGTAAGTGAAGGAAAGATACTGCACAAAAATCAAATAAAAGGTATCAACACCAGCACTTCATTTTAAGACAACCTCAAGCCTCTCAGAGCCCATGAGTAAACTATATCCCTCTTTGACTACAAAGCTCAGGCCGATACTTCAGGAGAGATGGAGGTCAAAGGGAATGTATTTGCTCACATTACTGTCAAAAGTTTGAAGATGAAGTTTGAAAAAGAAACGCAGTAATAAATTCGCAGAAAAATGATCATAGTTCGGTGTCTACAATGTGCATAAAGCGAATACGCCCGCAACAATCCTGAACCCCTGATAATAGATGATGAGATCTTCTGCTCAGAGTGCAAAAAAAATATAAAGGTGCTTTGGAATATCACAGTTTCTCTCTTCGACAATTAAGCTGAACTTTAAGTGGTCAAGCTCAATAGCGATATTACGGTCAAGTTATTACAGATGAGTCCGGAAGATGGCTTGACAAGATATTATGGAAACTACGATGCTTTGAGGGAAATTGTAGCTAAAAGACTCAGTTTTTTGCATGGAGTGTTCAAGGTTATATCCAAGGTGGGAAAGGGTAACATGGGAGCCAAGAGATACTACAATGTTGTTGACTTCTTCGCCAACAGCAAAGAGCTGTAAATTAAACGATCTGAAGATGAATTCAAGAAAATACTTGCCCTTTACAATGAGGTGGTTCTGCAAAATGGTCCAATTCTTCAGAAAACCCCTTTGAATCCTATTGAAGGATTAGGATAGTTAAAAGTAAGAGAAATTATATGAGCCTGATTGATACTGATGATTATGTCAAACTGTATCTATTCAAATCAATAACTTATACAATCATTTGGGATTGTTGGAAAAACTGAACTCGTTTGCATATCGATCAGTCTGAATTGAGCTCACCTTATCTTCTATTTTTTTCAAATTACGCTTGCTCTAGGGCTATATTGTCACCTTACTCCTGGGCAGTTTGACGTGGCACTCTTATAGGTAGTCTGTGTATGCTGTGTAGAAAGGAGGATTTATGCTATGGATGTCCTGCTCTTGCCATTTGCTGATAATGATATCATGGACTCGACCTCGCAGAGAGATGTTGCTGGCTAGTTTGCCATTGAAATGGAGGAAGGAGACTCCTATCACTGATAGGCTTTTGCTCCAGCTGCACTGAATCTTCAGAGGAGAGAACACTGCACTACCAAATTATTAAAACTATATTAGCTCAGGAGGTACCTTTTGGCTGATATCGACGAGAGTGGGAATTTTGACCTTTTCAATCGTCCCGTTTGAACCCCACCAATACATCTTTTTATTGCTGAGCAGCAAAACACAACAGTTATAACTGGCCGATATTTGCAAAGGTTGGTAATTTTTGAATTATGGAAAGTCGATGGTTTTGGGCTGATCGACATTTTGGAAATTGTTGTGTCCAAGCTGTCCATATTTGCCGAAACCGAACGTGTAGACCTTTTTGGCTGAGGTTCTAAGTATTGTATGGTTGGCTCCACAGGCCACCTCTAATACTCTTTCTGTTTGCTGTGGCATCTTGATCAACTTAAGCACGTGATTTTTGGACTCAAACAGTTTTCCATTTTCGATAACATATTATTTGCCAATCGTGCAGTCAGATTTCAACTG
>Ga0210011_1000403_pt1 | contig 47365 bp, 58 predicted proteins | sample CryGeymeta201502_FD_183972 | JGI IMG/M metagenome (GOLD analysis project Ga0210011, IMG submission 183972) | Groundwater microbial communities from Crystal Geyser aquifers in Utah, USA - Crystal Geyser metaG 2015-02 (SPAdes) (version 2) | ecosystem: Environmental > Aquatic > Deep subsurface >...
AAGACTACTAAGAGTGGCGTACAAGTCCATAGTATATCTAAAAAATATATACCTGGTATGAAATATACTGCCAGTGAATTTAATAACCAACTAACAAGATTTGTTCGTGAATCTGTATATAGTGGAGTAAGACCGTACCATCTAAGGTCTATGGAAAGGATAATGAAGGAATGGCAGAACGAAATGAATCATAAGATGGGTTCATTATCTGAATCTGAAAAGATGGATGAACTTGGACAGTGGAAATATGCACAGGGTTATCTTAATCAGATGAAACAGTCAGAAAGGACTTGGTTAGACGAAGCTAGATTCTTAGGTATTACTTGGCAGGTAGGTATACTTAAACCTGCTTTCCTAATACAACAGATGACCCAGATATTTCAGACAGGACTAGCACAACAATTATCATCTGCAGAAAGTATAGGATTAAAAGCAGGTGACGCTTATAAAGCTTTTGGTAACTCTTGGAGAGATATGGTCTACTATGCAGGTTCACTGCATGCACTAAGGTCTGGTAAAACTATTGATGAGGCTATAGATGTTAAGAATTTTAATTCCACTACAGAAAAAGAAGCTTATAAAGAAAAACTAAAAATGATGCAAAAGTTAGAGTGGTCTGAAAAACTTGCACCTACTGGTATAACTGAAATGACATCACTATCGCCTGAATTAGATTATGGTAATCAGTCAGGATTCAAAAAGTTTTATAATAAGTTTAAAGATATATCTGCATACTTAGGCAAGGGTGTGGAAAGAATGACTAGGTTAAATGTAGCATCTGCATTCTATGATTTAGGATTTAAGAAAGGTTATCGTGGTGAGATATTAGAGTCTTTTATATCTGAGAATATAGATAAGGCTATGGGTGAGTGGGGTAAAGGTGGACGAGCTCCATTGCTATATAGTAGGCAACCAGGCGTAGTAGACAATACATTTGTACATGGGCTTAGAAAAGGTCTTATGACTTATAAGACTTTTAGTTTCTATAACTATGGACAATGGGCAGATATGATTAAGAATAAACATTACTCTGCTTTATATGCTAAAGTGGGCATAGGCGTAGGACTACATGGTGTAGCTGCTTTCCCACTAATGACAGGTTTATTCGCACTCGCTGATATGTTTACAGATGATGACACATCTATGGATTATGAAATGTATAAACTTGCTGACGCTATAGATGAAGCTGCAGGATTTGATATAGGCAAAGTAATACACAAAGGTGTTGGTCAATTAGCTGGTATAGATTTGTCATCTATGATGGGTGAAGATACTCCTATACTATCAGATGTATATGCAAGGTCTTTTGGTAGCAGTTGGGATGATAAAGTCGATAACGTAATGCAAGGTGCATCTATAGGATTCATTAGAGACATGGCACAGAACTCTGTACAATTAGTCGATACATTCGTGGGTAGAGTCACTAAAGATACAATGTCAACTCCTGAAGATAATAAGAAAGCTATTAAACTAATAAAGAAACTATCTCCTATATTTGTTAGGAATGTATGGAACGCTTTAGACTATAATAAAGATGGTATTGAATATAGAGATAATAAACTCGTTGCTAGGGATGATTTAACATCTTGGGATATTGCATTAAAGATTGCTTCGTTTCCATTAGCTAAACAAATTAGAGCATATGAAGAAATTAAGTATGATGCTCTTGCTAATTATAAATATTATAGTCGATTAGAGAAAGCTGCTATAGACCAAATTAAAGAAATAAGGTCTAATACACAGATACCAGAAGAAGCTAAGCCAAATGAAATAAAAAGATTTATATCTAAGAAATTAGAATATAGGAATAAAGCAAATGAACTTAAATCAGATGCTATGGTTATAGATAGGAAAAGAAAATTAGATAAAAAAGGACTTGACAAATAGTCTTTAGTTCTTTATTTTAATATAATATAATTAGGAGTTAGATATGAATTTAGCAGAAGGTGCAGTAAGTTTTATAGACTTAGTAATTACAAGTGGTGGTACTGCAACACCAGGAAAACAATTAGAAGATGGCGTATATCCTGTTGGGATATTTCACCCTATTATTACTACTTCGACTGCTTTATTATTTGAAGTAAGTTATGATGGAGTTACGTTTGTAAATTTATTTGGCTCAAACGGTACAGCAATATCAGTAGTAGTCGCACCAGGAGCTGCAGGGTATACTGTATTAGACCCTAGTTTATTTGCAGGAGTTAAATGGATAAAAGTTAAAGTAGCTAACGCACAAGCATCAGACCGAACATTTAAATTAGCAGTGCGAGGCATATAATGAGTCTACTTTTATCATTAAAAAAGAAAATTGTCAGGGGTGGAGTTATCTTAACTAATTTAATTAAGGAATGTGAATCATTTAAGATATCAGTACTTAGAGCGTTAAGAGATTACTATTTAATTACTACGCTATGGCTACATAAAAGACATTTAAGTCAACCTGATGGCGCTAAGAATTTAACAGATAGTGAGTATATGATGTGGCAGAACTATTGGCAAGGACTTAGAGACTTGCCTACAGCCCCACTGCCATTGACACTAATTGAATCATTAGACGTTCTTCCAACTACATAAATGGAGTAACTTTTATGTGTAAGATAACTGAAAAAGGATATGAGCTTATGAGTGGGAAAGTTATTCCTCATAGCGGTGCGAATCTCGAAAATCTCACTAAGGAAGAAATGATAGAGCTTTACGATACTCCTATGAATGCTTTTGAAGGCATAAGTATTAGAAAAAATATTCATGGTCTTAGACAGGATATGCAGAATATCCTTAACACTATGACAACTACACTTGATGAAATGAAAAGTCATTCTATAGGTTGTCCTTTAAATCCAAATAAGATAAATGAAATGATTATTATAGGCATAGAAGACTATAATAAAAAGAATATATATACATTAGTAGACACAATAGTAAAGAATATAGTTAAAGGTTCAATAATAGATACCGCTTCTATTATTAAGGCTATGCTTATTATTATAAGCGGCTTTAGCTTAATAGGTTTTATAGTATATCTAATTATTGGAATTTATAAATAATAAAAGGAGGAACACAATGTCAGACTTTAAAAACATACTTACAAATATCATAGCATTTCTATTCCCATTGATTGAGCCTGTAAATTCATGGTTAATTTCAGGAGAACCATTTAACTGGAGACTATTCGTAGCTTCATGTCTAGCCGCAGTAGTGGCTTACTATACTGGCAAAGATAAAAATGGTAAGGCTAAGATAATAGTAAATGATAAGATAGTACCAACAGAACCAAGAAAAAATGTCTAAGTTAATTACAAATATCTTGTGGGTGTTAGTATCTCTACTTGTTATATATATTATATATGATAAGCTAACGCCTAATAATACTGTTGATACTTCAACTAGTCATGGTGCAGATACTGTGACTATAGTTATAAATCAAGAAGTATTTGATTCACTACAATATTTCTTTGAAGCTAAGTTGGATTCGATAACTAAGACTAAAGTTAAGTGGTCTACTGCCAACACTGTAACAGATACAGTACGACTGACAGATACTTTATATCTTGTGTATTCTTCTAACTTTAATCTCGGCAATGATACTCTCGGAGTCAAAGGACTAGTCACGTTTTATGATAAAACCTTTAGCTTTCGAGATATCATATTTAATCATCAGCAGAAGATTAAAATAGTTACTGATACATTAAAGTATACAGAGCAGATATCTAATCCATTCTACACTGACACTTGGTTTTATATATCAGCTACATTGCTTGCTCTTCTCATTACTGCGATAGGTGGATAATGGATAAGTTAAATTGGGATGATTACGCACCTTACTTTCATAAAGAAGAGTTCGATTGTAGATGTGGTTGTGGACTTAATCTAATGAAGAAGCATACTATGGATATGCTTCTTGTAGCTAGGGGAAATTCTACTTACCCTTTCTCTATCAATAGTGGCACTAGATGTCCGAACCATAATAAAGACAAAGGTGGTACTAAAAGATCTTCTCATTTAAGTGGTGAAGCGGCTGATATATTTACTGGTGCTAACAAGGCTAAGGCTTATGTCATACTAATTGCTTTGTCTAATGCAGGGTTTAGAAGATTTGGTATTGGTAAAAACTTTATCCACGCAGATGATGATATAACTAAGATGCAAGGTGTAATATGGACTTATTAAGAGTACTCAGTGCATACCTGAGTTAGTTAGATGATGGTTCGACATCTATCCTCCTGTAGGGAGTAGACTAAAAATCTACTCCCTATTTTTTTATAGTTTAATATTCTTCCCTGTCTTAGTCCAGAACCTACCTTTCATAATAATATAGTTCACCCAGTCTACATTAGTCCAATCTATTCGTGTTATCCTAAATGCTTTAGTATTAGGTATAGACACAGACCATCTATTTTCTTTATAAGCTTCCTGTATATTCGTAGGTACATTCTTCCATTGTGTATATCTTTTATCTAATATCATTATGATACCCCACCTCTTCTTACTCTACCATCTCTATGCATAATATATTCATCAGTTACTTGTTTATCAGATACTCTATTCGCTTTACTACCTACAGCAGAATTATAGTCACACATTATACCTTTAAGGTCTTTAGGGTTAAAACATAGTTCTGGATAAGGTTTATTGCCTAATAGTATTGTTCTAAAGTCGTCTTCGTCACTAAATAATTCAATTTTCATTTTCTACTCCTATTGGATGATATTGTAAGTCCATTCATTATAGCTTGGATAATTTTACTATTAGCTTTTATAAACTTTTTAGTTTCATCTAGAGCTTCCATAGTATCTGTATAATAGTCATATCCTTTGCCTAAGTCTAACTCTTCATATATATCTAAGCGTTTCATATTATTATAATATAGACCCATAAATTTTTCTAGTTCTATATGATTGACTTCACATATATACTTGTCATTATTAACTCTACCTATTACTTTCATTTTTATTCTCCATAATTGCTTTTTCTAATTGATATCTAATTTGATGATACTCTTTTGCACATGTTTTAACTATATTCATCAACTCTATTAAAGGTAAATTTTCAATAGCTTCATTTAGTTCTTCATCTGAAAGTATACGAACATTCTGTTTTCCCATATATTCCTCTTCTTTTTCTGGTAAAATTACATTGTCTACAAACCTATCAAAGTCTCTTTCTCCTTGTTCAGGGTCTATCATTTTATACTCCTATTCTATCTAGCTTGGTTATGTATGCATTTAATGCACCTATATCTAATAGACAGTTAAATTCATTACCAGATGATGTAATAAACTTAACATCATATATCTTAGTATCTTGTCTAATTGGATTGCTCATACCATCTACATCAGGATTAAGCCTTATTTCTCTTGATAAGATAGCATCTATTCTTGTAACATTTATAGCTCGTAGACTATACTCTTCATCCATTGTGCTCATTTAATACCTCTCCAAAAATGTTTGTCTTTCTTTTTTTAATATTCCATTTGGCATAGTCTCTAGTGTAGTGAAAGGTATAAAGTATCCCATATCACACCCTAGACTTTTTAACCATTTGTACTTAGTAGGACTTACCATAATATATCTATTAGGTAGTTTCTTTTTATCCATTATTTTGTTTAATCCTCCATTTTAATTTAATCCAGGTTAAGGAACAGTTATCCGTTATACCATTTGTTTTGGTACGGCGGTATGTTTATATGACGTTCCAATAACCCCGACACGTTCCTAAAATTAGTTACCACTTATTTAAATAATTATCTTTAGAACTATTCTCCGACCTAGTCTCCTAAGTCTAGTGTATATTCAAAGTCATCTTTTCTATCTTCAATCCTTTTCTTTGCTAGACCTACATAGAGAGGGTCTAACTCTATTCCACAATAATTTCTTTTCATTTCTATAGCCCCTAGAGCTGTTGTACCTGTTCCCATAAAGCAATCTAGCACTATATCACCTGGTTTACTAAACTGTTCTATAAAGAATTTAACCATCTTAATAGGGAAAGTAGCACCATGAGATTTAACTAAGTCTGTTCCTTTCTGTATCCATTTAAAAGTATTAGGTACAAAATTATTAGGAGGAAAGTTATTGTAATCGTATATCATTCTACTATCTTTCCCAAGTATTATAATAAGTTCATATCCTGTAGCTAATTTGTTCTTAGCGATTTGCGGAATAGGAGTTTTATTCCAGATAAATATATCTTTAATATTAGCTCGAAAGTAATGTATAAAATCTATTACCGCTAATTTATTATTAGTAAGTATTTGTACGTTAAAGAATGTATAATATTTAGTCACTCTTATCAGTTCGACACCTATTTCAATTAGCCATTTACCATACTCATCTATAGATAAATTGTCTTTATAAGTAGCATACAGATTACCTCTAGTAGTCTCGCTCACATTATAAGGTGGGCTAGTTATAGATATATCCACTATATCATCTTTAAATGTTTTCATAGTAGCCACACAATCACCTTCTATTATATGATTAAGTATATTATCTTTGTCTCTAGTCCTCTTAATAGGTTCTACCTTAGGTACAATCTTAATCTTAGGTGCAGTAACTTGTTCTATCCCTATAAATTTATCTATATTGTCTGCACCTATACGATATAAATTACGAATTGGTCTTTGCAATGTATCCTCCTATATATCTTCTTAGTCCTATTTCATCTATACGAGATTTCATATGAAGAAATTTATTTTTAGTAAGCAATGGAGCATCTTTGACTTTATTTGTATGCCCTGATTCTGTAACCCATATTAACCCTGCATATGGAGCTACTTCATCTTCCTTTATAAGTCCTTCAGGACATGCTATATAATATCTATTGATTCGTTCGCCTTTTATTATAGACATATATTTACCATCTTTACCAGTGAACTCTCTAAAATAATCTGGTCTACTCACTTTCACTTCATATTCTACAAGTAAGTCAGAACTAGTGAATGACAATAAGTCACATTCAAACTTATTATAGTAGATATTATTCACACACGTATAGTGATTATTTATAATTAGATTTCTTATTAGAGATACTATTATACTATTTTCATTCTGCATTATTACCACCTATGCTTTTCAGATATGTTCTAGTTATTTCGCTAGACTTCCATATTTTTTCTAATAAACTATGAGATGTCATACCTAATTTTGTGAGTCTGTCCATTTCATCAGATACAACATCGACTGATTTAGATACATTCAGAACACCTAGTACATAAGCTTGGTCTATTGCTGAGTTATACGATTTCTTTGTGATTATCATTTTGTTTCTCCTATTATTCCTGGAAAGTTATTGGCAAACATCTCTTCAAAATTGAAGCTCACTTGTTTCTGTTTTTCTAATCCAGTTGATATAGCCATTCCTGGATATAAAGATTTAAAAGCAGCTGTGTATTTGGCTAAATCATAGTCACAGATAAATATATCTACTCTAGGATTCAGATGGTCTACAAAATATGATTGATGAGACACTTTAATTATATCTCCACAATCATCTTCGAGCACCTGATACGCTAACTTATTTGATGTCTTCATAGGCAATCCGATATTCCCAGCTAGCATATCGTCTATACCTGCGGTTAAATTAGATAGGTCTACTTTATAGTAGCTTTTCATAAAGAAGATATACCATACCATCACAGGTTCATTTATAGGGAACTGGACTCCCTGTAGTATATTACCTGACTTCCACGTTACTAACTGATTCATAGCGCTTCTAGCCCAAGTATTATATGTTTCACTATAGTACTTAATCGGCTTAGGCAGTGGCATCTTTACATTACCTTTCATATAGTACCACTTCTCTTTCATACTATTCTTTTTGACAGCTACGTTACCATAAATAGTAATTTGCATAGGTATCATTATTCACTCTCCAGTCTATAGACCTTATTTTCTAAATCTGTAATTTTATTATTTAATCCTTGTATTTCATTTTGGAGGTATTCTATATCTTTTTCATAATCAAAAATATTATCTTCTAAATTAGAATTTTCTTTCTTTATCTCTTCGATTTTTGATTCTAAGTCAGAAACTTCCTCATCTACATACCCTATTAGTTTTTCTATCATAGGTATAAATGTATCTATATCTATTTTATCAGGGAATGTTAATTCTAATCTTATTTTATCTACTATATTAACCATCTTATTTATCCTCCAATATTTTAATTAGTTCTTCGTCTAACATTATCTGCATACATAGTACAAGAGGCACTACAGGTTTTAATTTGTCTGGTAGATACTGGTAAAATCCCATTTCATTTAGTGAGTCTACCATCTTCTTAGCAACGAAGTGTATTTTTCTTTTTGTTTGTTTGCTTATAATATTATTTTCTCCTATAAGTTTTCTTATTCTAGCATCGTTAAATAGAAATGGTGCTAGGTGCGATATAGTCCCATCTTCATTACGGATAGGAGATATCATTTCTACTAATTCCTCATTAGTCATACCTGCTTCTAGTATTACTGACATTCTAACAACTCCTTTCTTTTATATGCTGATTTTTTATAAGTTTATGCACATCTATTGTTAATAAATTAGTTTTACTATCTCCTATCAAATCATTACTATTAGCTATATTCAGAGTTAATTCTCCTATTGATTTACCATTAGGAGCATAGGCTCTTATTTCTTTGTCCCCGTTAGGAGTAGTCATAATATTAACAATGATATTAACTTTCTCTAATTTCTTTAGAAGCAATTTAACTATTTCTCTATCTTCATTTGTTACAATCATATTAGTTCCTCTTACTTACAATGAATAAGTTTTCTGACGCTCTACTAACGGCAGTGTATTTAATTCTATTACGTTCAACTATGTTGGGGTTCTTATCCATATCGTCTTCAATAATGAATACATTTTTATAAGTACTACCTTGTGATTTATGAGCAGTAATTGCATAGTTATATTTTACTTTAGCGAATCTATCAGATAAGAATCCATACTCCTCATTTAACTTATGTTTAAATACATCTGATATAGCCCACTTTAATGGTTCAAATCCTGCAGGGAGTAGTATATCTATTTTAGACTTAGCCCCACAATAATCTACAATAGTTTCAAGATAAGGCATAATAAACTGTTTCTTTTTTAAATCAATTATAGAGTCATCTTTATCATCCCATAATAGATTATCACGTTCCTCACGTTCTTCTTTATTATCAGGTCTAATATAAGTAAAGACTTTTTCAATATATGATATAACAGTAAATTCATCAGATGTATTAAAGACTATATTATTATTAACTATAACAGGAGTATCTGCAATTAACTTCTCACCAGGCATAACATAGTCTAGTCTATTAGTTTTATATATAAACTTTCTAATAACATCATTAAATCCATTTACAGTATCATTTCTCCATGCAATTAACTTACAGTAGTTAGGGTCTTTATCGAACTCATCAGATGTAAATAACTCTTGCATTTTGTTTAGCATAAATTGAGTCTGTTGTTCATTATATCTTTGCACAAATACTACATCATTAGTGTTAACTCTTTCTTGTATTACATCAGTACTATGTAAGAATCTTTTATCTCTTATACTACCTGCAGTTTTTAATATACCACTACCTTCTTTTTGTCTCATTATTCTATCTAGAGTGAATACAGATATATTATACTTCTCTTGCTCTGACTTTATAAGAGGTATAGTATCAGGCTTACCTACAGGAGGTATCTGAGCACCATCACCTAAGAATATTATCTTAAGTTTCTTTTGTTTAATCTTAATTAGCATATGAAATAGCTCATCATCTAACATAGACGCTTCATCTATTATTAAGATACTATACTCATTAACAGTAGGTTCTTTTCTCCACATTTGAGAAAGTACTTGATATGGTTTTCCTTGCTTAGGAAATACCCTCTTTAGAGTGAGTGCTAATAATTTATGTATAGTAGCATATGATACACCACTTAAATCTGGACTCCTATTATCGGATAAGACTTTTACTGCCTTATTCGTAGGAGCTGTCATAGCTACTTTACCTTGTACTGCAGACACTATCTTAGATATAAGATATGTTTTACCTGTACCTGCATATCCAACTATAGTAGCCAGTTCTTTCTTCGGATTAGATAAGAACTCTATTATGCCATCGAAAGCATTAGTTTGGTCTTCATTAAGAGTAGACTTTGCACTATTAACTAATTCAATTTCTTTTAGTATAGTAGATACATCTAAAGTAGATTCGATATGTTCTATTTCGTCCTCAGTACACTTTAGAAGGTCGTCAAATTCGCTCATCCTTTACCACCTTCAATAGAGTTTAGTATTTTCATATACTGGCTGAAAGCTTTAGATGTAAACTCTTCAGGTATCCCTGTTATATCTTCTGGGTTCATAGCCATAAAGAGTCCGAAGCCTATATATAAACTTATATTAGGGTCGTCTCCTATTGCACTTGATAAATTCCCTAATTGCTCATCTATCTTTCTCTGTGGAATACGAATTAGATTCTCATCAAACTTCTTCGCAACTAAGTGAGCGTGCATAGCTAGAGCAGTCATAGCCTTGCTAATCGCTTTAGTTTTTGTTTCTTCATTAGTAATAATATTACCATCTTTGTCTACTAGTTTTAAAGCCACTTTATCCTCCTAGGATTCTATTGTAAAAATGAAAACAGTTCTGATGCTTTATTCTTGTCAGCTTCGTCTGCTTCCTTTATTTCTTTTTCAATTCTTGCTTTAGCTACTTCTTGTGTAGGCGTAACATCTATATCTTCATTTAATATTACAAATGCAGTTGGTATATAATCTATACCTTTTAATAGATGGCTATAATTATCTGGAAATGGTTTATTATTTCTATTAGTCCATATTAGATAGGTGCCTGGAATAAGTCTAGCATTATATAATACTATTAGTACTTCTTTATCACTTTCAGTTTCAGCAATAATACTTCTATGTTCGACTATTATATTCATTATACTTCTCCATTAAATACTTTATAATCAGTTAGAATTATATGCTTTATTTCTTTGCATATAGTAGAACTTATACTTTGATATACCCACTCATCTACTAATAATATATCATAGTCTATTGTATCTACAGTACGTTTTGCAACTCGCTTCCAACCGTTTATAAGACTATTCTTATCATTTTTATAAAGATTCTCATAAATACCAAGTATAAAGTAATCCTTTTTATATCTTAATAATATATAGTGATTCATATAAATTTCCCTTGCATTATTAGTTCTCCAATTTTCTTATTAGCATCATCTAAAGACATAAAAGTCCAGGCTTTAATCCCCCAGTCATACGAACTAGGATAAGCTTCTCTTGCAGATTGGTTTAAGAACTTATCTGCTTTTACTTCTCTTATAATAATTACCTCGTAGTGAGGTATACTATCTTTATCTATACCTTTCATTAAATATAAAGCTATCCTACCTTTCCGATATAGTTGAGTATATTTATATCCATCTTTATAAAAAACAGTTTCTAATATTTTAAAATCATCCATTACAAAATACTCCATTTAATTATGTCCTAAAAATGCTCGAGGATTAGCGGAAACGTACCGCCACACCAAAAATAATCCCTCGGTCATACAATCATATTGGTTTTTTCATTTGCCCGATACGTTCCTAAATTTCACTACATAAGTTTGTCAAATAAATCTAAATCACTATTCCCTAAAATTATATTACTTATTTCTTTAACAGGAGCAAGGTCTTCAAACTTACCATATTCATACTGGTATTTTAAGTCTATTACCCCAATATCACCTAGTGAATTTTTCTCTATAGATATCTGCACTAAGTCAGGTCCAAATATCTTGCCTTTACCTGCAAATCGTCCTTGTAAATCTTTGTCAATTATATCCTTATATGGGTAATAGAAAGATATAAATTCTCTACTAGCCTGTTCTAATATCGAAGACATATAAGCATCTTCTTTACTAGGGAACAATCTCTTAGTATTCATCATATTTTTAGTATTGACTTGTGATAAATTAGCTATAACAGAATCTTTATTAGTTGATAACCAATCTTTTTCATAACTAATTAGGTCTATAATACCTTTGTACATATCACCTTTAGGATAGTCGATAGCATTTATATGGTCTATCCATATATAAGGTACTTTTAAAGAGAATATTAAATCTATTATATCATAAAACCCTTTGACAGGATGAAAGAATATCTTTCCATCATATCTCTTTTTAACTCTTGCTAACTCTTCAGTACTAATTTTTCTTATATTATATAGCATATCATTTATAGTAATACCAAGTTCAATAGCAAATATTCTTCTCCAGAATGATGTAGCGTTTTCTTCAGCACCTATAATATGTACTTCATCTAAGTTACCACTCTTAATCTGCCAAGTGCTATCATATGTAAACCAAGTGCTCTTATTATGAGATGGTCTACCAATAGCAGAAGCAATATATCCTTTAGAAAATCCTCCTAGTGTCGATGTTAGTCTATTAGAAGATAATCGCATATAAGCAGAATTATTATTTATATTAGCCATAGCATCTCCTATCTGGTCTTGCCTTTCTTTTCCTTTGCTCCTATATATAACATTATACACATTCTGCATAGCTCTCACTTTGGCTATAATACCCGCTCTATTCTTATATCCAACTTCATAATTAAAATCATATATAGAGTTAGATACATAGTTGGCAAAAGCTTCATCGTGTAATATATTATAAGCATCTATAAACTGTTGAGGGGAGGAGTCTACTGACATATTCTCTAAGTATAGAGATAGTTCCTGTTCAGTTATTAAGTCATACTCTTGTATCTTATTCATAAACTTTTTAACTGTAGATGATTCTCTTTGTAGCATTATATTATCTATAGATATGTGCATATTTATCTTTCTAATATGTTGCATAATAAATAAGATAATTCTAATTCTTTTATTAGAGAACATACCTAGTATCATATCATCTAAGTATAGGTCTTGTAATCTTTTATTATGGAATATTTTGATAACTATAGACTGCTCGTAAATATCAGTTTTAGTTGTCATCTACAATCCATTCAATATCTTCTTTAGATAAATAATAATCATCTTCATCTGGTTCGTTAGTATCGTTATAAGGTGGATACCAAAAGGAACAGGTATTACTTGTTATCTCATCTAGAGAATAACCACTATCTGCTTTGCATCCTCTAACGATACTAGTCCTTATATCATCTATACATATATCTGTAGCAATTTCTATATTATTTACTTCTGTAATTTCTAGTCCTCTTTTTATAGATATACAGCTGAAAGGACATTTCATACAGTTATCGTCATACATCTTTATTTTAGTTTCATAAGGCATAAACTTTAATGCAGACTTACTAAACTCACTCAATCTTGAATTATTAAGCATTGTTTGTCTCCTTTTTTTTTACTCTTTAGAATAGTTGTGTCTCCAAGGCATAGGGTATTTATCATACTCTACTTTCATCCAGTCTATAAACTGAGGTGGAACTAATACAGTACCAACAGAAGCTTTATTCTGTTTAGAAAACTCAGTGATACGATTAACTATAGATGGTATATATTCTTCATCATAGTGGCAGCCATCATGTATCTTATTCATAACCTCGTAGAAAAAAGTAGAAGATAAGGACACATAGTCCTTACCTCCTATTTTAATTAACTTAGCCATTACTAATAGTCCATATCGTTTGGAGAAGCTGCTGGATTAGCAGGATAACTAGGAATGCCTAATCCGTCCATAAAAGAGCTAGCATCTATTGCTGACGATTCTTCTGCATGTCCACTTGCACCTTCAGAATCTTTCTTAGCCTTCCGTTCTTCTTTAAGTTTCTCCAAGTGCTCATCTAATTTAGCATTGATACTATCTGCAACAGCTTTACGTTTAGTAATTAAATCTTTAGTAAGAGTCTGATGGTCTAACAGTTCGATATTTTGTATATATCTACTATCAGCATTTTTCTTCCCAGCTATTATTTCCCATTTAACAGGAGTACCATAGTATAATGGTAAGTTAGCAATATGAACATCTTCATCATTCTTTTTACCTTGAATAATGTCAGCTTCTGGAAGATTATTACATACAAAATCTTTTAATAATCTAACGTTCTGCCACTGTTTTTCAGGGTCTAAAGATAAATAGATATTATAGTTTAGCCTACCGAAATCCTCTTTGAAATCTATATTAAGAGAATTGTCAATAAGTTGTTTTTCGGGGTCTTTCACAATGATTAACTTTAGCCCTGCAAAGGCTGGTTTAGCACCTGGAATATTTTTTTCACATTTCTTGCCTTCGATATCTTTGTATGTTACCGTAAGCTTAGATACGATACCACTATACTCGCCTGGTAGATGTGAATAAAACCCACCAGAACTTTCATTATGCACTGTAGCTATTCCAGATAGGTCTTCGCCATGAGCACCTTGTAGTTCTTCAAATGTAGACATTTTGTCTCCTTTTTTATTGTTTGTTATTAGAGAACTGCTCTGCAGTAATCTCTATTTGTTTAATAAATTCTTCAAACTTAATTCTATTTGCTTCACTATCATTCTTATTTAATACAAAGTTCTGCATAATAAGATTCCTAACATTCTTGCCTTCTTTATTGTTTAATGTATCAGGTATCTTAGCAACTGCTATAGTGATACGTTTAACTTGTTCTAATGTAGGTAATTGTCTAATATAATTTCTAAATCCTTGACCTTTACTAATGGTAGCAGCTACCTTTTTCATATCATCTGCATATATACCAAGTGGTCTAACTACATCTTCAAAATGGCTCCTCATTTCAGGAGTTATTCTTTGATGATATATTTCTAATCCTATACCAAATAGTTTGCCTGCTAATTTAATCCACTCAGTACGAGCAGCTTTAAATCTATCATCAGGCTGTGATGGCTGTCCATCTGAGTCCTTTTTAAACTCAATAACGCTTGTACCTGTAGCCCATCGCTTTATTACAACTTTACCTTGTAGTGTTGGTACTTCTACAAATAAATATCCTTTCACTTCTACCATTCGTAAAGCAGGATAATACTCAGACTCCATATTGTCCATCCACCAATTAGGGAATAGTCGATTAAGCTCCTGTATAGTATACTCTTCAGGGAAGTATTCTAATACTACATGCGTCTTGGTTTCTGCATTCCAAGCTCCTTTACGTTCTTTTAATAAGTCTAAAGGAGTATGGGTTGATTCTACACGTTTCCAAAACTCTGCAGTGAATAAATGATTAACAAAGTCTGGTCTTACGCTTGCAGGTATTCGTTCTAATGCTTTATCAGTCTCGAGGTTAGTATATACTTCACTACCAAGTTTGACTATATCACTAGAGTTAGTTAATCCATCATGCTCACTCATAATCCCATACTCCCCAAAATATTGCCTAAGTCTTGATTAGTGTCTACTTTGTGACCATAATTTTCATTTACTTTAGATTTAGACGCTTCCGCTTCAACTTCCATATGAGTAAATATTTCATCAGTAGTTCCTATCGATTTTGGTTCAGGTGTAGAATTTAATTTAGCTTTTAATCTATCAGCGAGACTTTTAGGTTCTATCTTGTCAGATGATTCTTCTAGATATTGAGATTTATCCTCTTCCCGAGATTCCTCAATAGATTCATTAACCTCGTTAGTATGGATAGACTCTGTCTGCGATTCATCAATATTATTAGTTATAGATTCATTTAATAAATCAGCAACTATATCAGATGTATCTAAATTAACTTTAGTATCTGCCTTTGCTATAGACCCTTTGTAGTTATACTGTTTACAGAACTGTGCGACATCGCAGTACTCTTCACATCTTCTATAAGAAGATCTATCTTGAATTTCATATTCGATAGCATTAGTTAACCCACTAAAGTACTCCATCGCTTCATTTTTTGTAGGGCATACTTTACTAGCCCTGCTAGCACCTTTCTTAATAACTGCAAATTCTTTCTTAGCCCAACGTTCTTTATCAGTGCAAGGGTATTGTTCTGCTAATTGTTCTGCAGTAGTAATTCTACGTGCTTTAGAATGCAACTTGACTCTATCTAATATATATTGTAAAGTATCTAAGCTATCCCAAACTTCAATTTCAATCTGTTTAACAGGATAATCTGGATAGTTGTCTTTACCCATTTCTCTCGCTTTCCAATCCTTAAATATAGCGTTAATACGAAGCGTCTTACATGCTCTACCATTTTCAGCAAATAAGTATTTATACATATTTAACTGTTTAATATAGTCTTCCCAATCACCATTAGTGAATTTCCAAGTAGTAACTACTTTATAATCTTCAATAACTAAATTATCTTTATCATACCAATCTACTGCACCAGATATAATATAACCACCTATGTTGATAGAAGCCCTAAATTCGGTTTCTATATGCGAGTTGGCTATAAGTGGTTCTCTATCTAGAATATCTTTTAATGTATCTATGGTGTTATGTTCTCCTCTAATAGATTCTCTAATATCTTGTAATTGAGACCTATAAAAGGATAATTCTTTTTGAATAGGAGTGTCAGTAGCTTCTTCTAATATGTTATGTACTGATGTCCCTAGTAACATCCATATGTTCTCTGATACATCTTTGACTAAGACCGATTCGTATAATTTTTGTAGTGCTTTAATTTGTGGAGGGTTTATTAGCTCTGTAACACTAAAATCAGCATCACCTTTTGAGTAACTATCATTAGTAATAGCCTTTACTATTGCCTCGGGAAATCCTCCACGATTAGTCCATTTCATTTATTTCTCCTTTTAAATTATTAAGAGCGTTATCACCAGCTAAAAATTCTCGCATAGTACGCTCTTCTAAATCTACAAACCATCCATATACTAATTCTTTTGTTGTAGTGGTTTTTAATGTCTCAATACTAACTCTGCTTAAGAATAATATTAAGTCTGAATGTATTTTAACCCTGCGTAGATGATGTTCATGGTCTTCAGCTTCTTTGCTAAGTGATTTTACAACATCTTCTAATGTAGGCTCTGTTGTATTAGATGTAGGTTCTGTCATTATCTGATTCCTTCCTTTTTGTTTAGTTAAAATAAAAATAAGCCTAGTAGGGTTGACAGCGGTAGGATTGACAGCCCACTAGACTTACTTGAGGTAACCCTTGATTAGAGGGTAAATATTTGCTATTTAGTAGATTCTGATTCTTCTTTAGATTTTAACTTGTTTCTAGTTCTTTTCCCAGAGTTAAAACCGATACCTAATGTAACGCCTTCGTAAAGTAATTTATTGATATCTTTTCTAGCATCACTAAGAATGGTAGCCAAACGCATAATTTCAGCAACTTGGGCTGTATTATCTGGGTTAGCGGCTACTTCTTTCGCTTTCTCTTCAGAATTGATAGTTGTTTGACGTGATTCACCAAATACAGGTGCATCACCTTCTTTCACTGCATCAACAGTAATTAAAAAGTTTAAATAAGCATCAGCGTCAAAGGTAGGGTCTTTCTCTACCATTTTCTGTGCAATTTCAGTTGCTTCTTTTTCGTACAAGAAATAGTTACCATAAGCAATTTGTGCTTTTACGGTTTCAACTGTAACGCCTGGCACTCCATTCATTAGGCAGGCATATTGGGTGTTAATGAAATTAACACTAAAATTTTTCGCAGGTCTTTTTGACATGACTAACTCCTTTGTTTTGATTTAGAAATAAAGGGATATTTTTCCCTTTTATGAATGCAAATATAAGCCTATGTGAAAACAATGTCAAGCGCTTTTTAATAAAAGCCGAATCTATTTCAAATAAAAATTTAGATATAAATATTGCTAAAAAGTACTTGACATTCAATAAATTATATAGTATCTTATAGTATATTAGTATACCTTATAGTATATTAGTATACTCTCTCATTAAATAATAAATATATCTTTATACTCATCTTCTTTATAATTTAATCTAGGGTCTTTAATACTATTCCATATTCTTCTATATCTATTATAATTCCTTATAATATTAGGTATACTAATAATACTATCTTTACTCTTACCCATAGCTATATTTAGCATATTATCTATATATAGTTCATATGATATGTCTATTATAGGTAATCCTAAATAATAAGGTGTATATAGAGTAGGGTGTAATACTACATCTTTAATATTCCAAAATGAAGAGTAACTAAAGTTATTAAAGTGTAAACTATATCCATCTAATACATTCCACTTAGATATATATAGTTTGACTTTATTATATACTATATAACCGTCACTATCATTACCTATCTTAATATTAGATAAGTTAATAACTATTTTACCATTAGATATAGTATTCCTAATCTTCTTCTTTCTTAGTATCTGTCTAAATAGAGTCTGGTCAAAGTATTCATATACTTGACTCTTATTGAACTCATTTATTCTAGCAGATATCTCTTGTAATTGTACAGATAAATACATAATATCTTGCTTAACTTTAATATTCTTATCTATCATACTATTATATGCTTCTATTTTATTAGAGTTACCACTGAGAGCCATTATAATGTTTAATGTCTCCCAGCTTATATTAACTGTACTAAAAGCATACTTTTCTTCCCACAATACTAAATGTCTATTGACGTGTATAGGTAAGGGAGTTTTAGGTAGTAAGCTAACTAATATATTACTATCAATAACATAGACATTCTTTAGTCTTTCTTTTATATAATTAGTCTCTATGTTTAATATCTTAGATGACTGTGCAAAAGAAATTAAAGGAATATCTGAAATATCTAATTTAGTTAGATTACTGTATTCTTTTCTAGAATATAAGAGTATCAATAAATTATCCTCCTTCCATCTGACAATTCTAATTGAATTAAATCAGGATTCTTATGAGCAGTAGGACTAATTTCATAGATTCTTCTTACATTTCTATTAAATAGTTTTACTAGCTCATCTTCATTATACTCAACCATTTTATCAATGGAGAGTTTTATTTTAACAGAGCTACTGGGAGTATATGTTATCCACGACACATATATTTTCATAATATCTCCTTTAAATAAGATGATAATATTACTAATATAATTAAAATGAATATTATTATGAATGTAGAAGCTATCAATCTCTGTGTTCCTTCTATATCTCTATCTGGACATTTATCATATTTATTACAATTGCAACATCTTGAATATCCTATATCTTCGTCTAATTCTTTACAATAGAACTTTCTCATTTGTTACACTCCTTTCTCTTTCTAGATAGATATCTATTAAACATACTTATTTTAACTTTAGACGAAGTTTTCCATTCATCACCTATACAATATTCTTCACTCCCTGATTTTTTGGAGTATCTAAGACCATTCTTTCTTATCCATTCACTAAAATCAGGGTACATATCTATAACTTGATATTTATCCAAATTACATATTAACTGATATTTATCTATTAACTGATTAAAGGAAAGATAAAAGACATTGCATAGATAGAAGTGGTTTGCAGAGAATTTTAACTTAATTAACACGTCCATTCTCTCAAGTATTTCAATTAACTCGGGTAGGTTTTTATTGTTCATTATTTGTGTCCTTTTGATTTTATTAAAAAATTTATTAAATAAGCGAATTTTATGTTCTGGCTTTATGCCCCAGGATTGGCTCATCTCATATCCCATTATACCATCTTTTTTCCAAAGTCTTATTCCTTGTTGGATTATCCATTCTTTAAATTTAGGATAAGAATTCATAATCGATTCTGGACTAATCGACATATATTCCATACTACATAAACTTAGAAATGAAGCTTTAAATTCATTACATAGATAAAGTCTTCTATCATATGTTGTATGATTTATTTTTTTGTCCATATCCTCAAGTATATCTAATAACTTGGGCATTTCTTTTTTGTTATCCAATGACATTTTTTCCTCCGTTTAATTTGTTAATTGTATATTTAGTCAGTATTATTAAGTTACCTTTATCTTCTGTGAAGAATATAGGTTTGATATGCAATGTCTTTAACGTTTTTATAGATTGGTTGAGCGTATTATGTATATCATCATTGTATCTAATAATTATTTCATCTCTATAATCACTATTAGACCTAATGAGAATAGTCCTATTATCTAAGTCTTTAGTAGATAAAGTAACTGTATAACTCTTCATAAAAGGTATATCAAATTTCATAATCTACTCCGTCCAATTTGTTAGCTATATTATTCCAATATTCGTGGGATTCTGGAGTAGCATAAAATATAAAAGATCCGTACAATATACCTCTGAATGTGTATACATCTTTAATTATTTTGCCTAAAGGATATTGTCCTTTATTATTATTATTTTTTCGATAATGTCTCATATTATACTTATACTTTTCTGACAATCCAATTTCAATGCTTTCTAATTTAGCATAAAATTCTTTGTTAGATATCTTCATTTTGTCTCCCTGTTATTTTTGTGATACATATGAGATTCGAACTCATCTATTCTTAGTTTAATTCCCGATTAAAAGTCATCTCTGCCTTAATTAGAGAATGTATCAGCTAATATTGGTTATACAATATTGGTTATACATCGGAACTTATTTCATATGGTGTATCTATGAGTAGTTCTTTAATTATTTCTTTTAGTTCTTTTTTATCTGATTCGACCATAGATATTAACTTATGCACTGCCATATAATTATGTGTTCTACAGTATATCTTGGCTATCATAATATTGTGTATAGTGGGCGTATTATACACAATACTTAATTTTTTAGATAACGTGTCCATTTTTTAGTCCTTATGTTAGTTATGTAATAATTTGAGGATAAGGCAGGAATCGAACCTGGATATATAATATCTAATAATTCTATTATCTGTTTTAACCTCATTATAGATGCAATTAAGCTCATTTCTATATATGATATATCATTATATCCATAAAACCAATTAGATATATCTGTAGTGTCTTTATCTGTTATAAAGAGATAATCGTAGTCTGTTAATACAAACTGATTATCTGAAATTCTCATTATATTTAGTTTCATTTATAACCTCTTAATTTGTAGGTAGGAACAGAATCGAACTGTTCCCATTGTACCATATACCTATTATTTTTGATTTTTCGTTCTCAGGTAGAACACTACCTGGGATTTATTTATCCCTGAAGTCTCAACCAATGCCTCAATAAGTTTTAGTATTTCATTATACAATTCATTTAAAGAAGATATATCTTTTTTAGAGGGGTCTACATTTCTTAGAACCCAATATTCTGGGTCTAAGGTGTCACATACTCTTGATTTTTCATAAGGGTGTAATAGAGAATCTTCTGAGAATGTAATTTTTTGTTTATGTCCATTAGCATTATTAGCCGTAACCATATTTTTCAATATAGAAACAAGGTTCTTAGGCGTTCCAGGTTGGTACACTATCGACGCTGTTTCAGCGTTACTTAGAGCTACCATTATATTGTACATAAATGTGGACTCACTTTTGTAAGACATTTCTAATATAGTATTATTAGAACTATTTACTGTTTTAATTAAATTGGACATAGTACTTCCTCCGTTATTATTATTGGTTATTATTGCTATCCCTACCTGGGATAACGTTCAATATATTACAATATACGTGCCAATAAATAAGTGAGAATATGAAGTAAAAACAAAGGGAATATAATACATTGGTAATATTTACGTGTAATATTTACATACTCAGGTAATATTTACCATAATGTAACATATATATAGATATAGATGTAATAACCATATAGTAGTATATTATAATGTATATGTATACAGTTATAGTGTATAATTATTAGTGTAGTCTATATAATATTAAAGGTTAAACATTTATGAATAATTAAGGTAGGGGGATATGTAAAAAGTATAATCAATATATGTAGTATATCCACAGACCAATACCTAAAAATAATTTAAGTAGTATTATAAGTAGTATTATATTCTTATCTTATCTTAGACTAATATCTAATATTTTTTAATAGTATATAACTTATAAATTATATTTATTTTCTATATCCACCTTAAAGTAATATGAGATAAATTAGTATTTAGAATATAAATAATTATATAAGATTCATATTATAGATAATATAACTAAACTTATTTTTTATATCGTGCGTGCGTGCGTGTGTACCAGATTTTTAGAATAAGTAGTGTAACACTTATAAAATTTTTATTAGTAGTATATTGATATATAGATTTCTGTCAGATAGACATGCTAAAAATTTTATATAGATTTTTTTTTGAATAAATTAAACTTATATTATTTTATATATTTTTTAGAAAGTCCTTGACATTATGTTATTTATTGCTTATGTTTGCAGTCCACAAGGAAGATAGTGATTAAATTTTAAAAGGAGTATGCTATGAATAATAATGAATTAAATTTTGCAGAAAAACTAAGTAGGCTAAGAGTAAAGAAAGAATACTTAACACCGATAGACACTACAAAAAATAATGCATCAGATGAAGATATTAAGAAAGATGTAATTAGTGTATTCAAAAATCTAAGTGAGTTAGATAAAGAAAGATATATATCTAATTTAGAAGATAATAAGATATTACTATCAGATAATACATTAGTCGATAATGAAAAGTTATCAAATGAAATACTATCTAATATAATTGCATTAGGGCTAGACCAGTCAGAAGATTCATGGATTAAGGAAGTTAAAGAAGCAGTGCGTATATATGCAGATGATTACTTATATGACTCTGTTATTATGTGGTGTGAAGCAGTGAAGTATGATAGAATGATGTGTCAACCTATTATAAAAGGACATGGTAAGTTCTTCCAAGATGTTGAATTATTAGGATATCCTCATTTATGTTTACTTATCAAGGCGATAAAGAAATGAAACTAGTAAATACAAATAACCCGTCTCTTGTATCACACGATATATATGTAAAGATAGAACAACCTATGCCTATATATCATAGCACTGAGGAACTATACTCTAATGAAGAAGATTATGAGATAATTCGTAAGGCTGATTTATATAATAGATACAAAACAATTAAGATAGATAAAGAACAATATTACTTACCAATAGATAAACCTACATTTATAGCTACAGAAGAAACATTTATACCACTATCAATTACAAAAGAAGGATTTAAGATATATCAATTAGACGGATTGAGACTTAGATTAACCGATAATTGTTTTATAAGATTATATGGTATACTAGAGAATCCAGGTGGGTATAGAGCTATGGTAACATCTACAGGGCTATGGGGTATAGTGCAAGATATAGAAGTATCAGCTGGAGTACCTCCGAAGATAACTGAACAAAGACTATGGAATATAAAGTTAAGTAGAGAACTTCGTAATGAATCTAGAGATAGAAAACTAAGTTTATTAAAGACAACTAATGTTGCTCAGGTTATGGATTATAAGTTCTTATCAAGATTACTTAATCCATTAGCATCTGATTCATTTCTAGACCCAATGAAAGCTGCATATGGAACATACTCACAGCATGGACTTAAGATACCTAAGAAAGATTTATTGGATATTATATCAAGTGAAAGAGTACAAAAACTAATATTAAAGGAGCTACAGATTATTATGCCAGATTTAGCAGAAGCAATAAAAGCCAAGATACAACCTGTGTCAGTAGCAACTATGTTGCAGAAGATAGCAGATGATACTATTAAAAAAGATAATGCATCAGTACAAGATAAGTTAATGGCTGTGCAAGCAATACTAAATGCAGGTTATCCTGAAGAAGCTATTACTCTAAATCCACAGTTAGGTGGTAGCCAGATGATGATGCCTATGGCAGGTGCTATACCACAGAACTTGATTAAGTATGAACAACCTAAGATAATGGGCGGTGATGAAGTTGATAGTAAGCCTATTCCAAAAGATTTTATGGATGATGGTGAGTATAAAGATTTAAAGGAGCAGGCTGGTTATATGGAAGGGACTACCTTTGATGATGATACTGAGTTCAAGCCTTTAAACTTTAGCAAATAGTTAAGTGAATTAGATAATGAGAGACTACAAACTATTGCCAACAAGGAAACCTATTGATAATCCTTTACTTATGCAATACTTACCTAGATGGATGAATAATACAAGTCCTAATGATTTAGGTATAGTAAGATTTGGATTCGAGATGTTTCCTAATACTTTAGATGTACGGTTTGGATTAGCTGATTGGGTTGCACCTACATTATATAAGATATTAGAGTACCACAATGGAATGACAAAGATAGATAGAGCGTGGGCTATTGGTACTTCAAGAGAGTATAGTAAGACTACATGGTTAGCTAAAGTACTCCCTTTATATTTTATGTTAATAGGACAGTATGGTATCTATTATAATACAGAGCACTTACTACCTGAAGCTGACTATATTAGGCTAAGAGCTAAGACACAAGAAAAAGCTGAAGAGAAATTGACTAACGTTACAGTTGAGTTTAGTAATCCTAATGTGCTAATGTTATTTGGAGATTTACGCCCTACGTTTAAAGAAGTAAGGGATGATAAATTAAAGAATCAAGCTAAGTTAATGATACTTAAGAATGGTTATATCTTCCAAGCACAGGGGTTGAACCAACCTTCTCGTGGTGCTAATATTAGGGATAAGCGACCAAAGATAGATATCAATGATGATGTTGAGAATAAAGAGAATACAAAATCTGCTACAATGAGAGCTTATAACGCTAAGGAAGTATTAGGTGAACAGTTTGGTGGTTTAGATATTAGCGGGCTCACTATCTATGTAGGTAACTATGTACATCAAGAATGTCTAATGGCTAAGATGCAAAAGCCTAACTCAGGATGGAAGAGATTATTCTTCCAAGCTTCTTATGTTAATGAGATGGGTGTCGAAGTAAGTGGATGGAAGAAAAGATTCTCAATAAAGTATTTAAAGAGGTTAGGTGAGTGGTATAGGAATCAACCTGACTTAGGCGGTTGGAAGATCTTTAGAATGGAGTACTATAATGAAGTTGTATCTGAGAAAGAATATATAGTACCAGTTGTAGAAGGTCGTTATGTTAGGAAAGATGAGATGAACTTTGTTTATTTAGAAGATAAAAAGAAATATGTAAGAGTACACATTGTAGTATCAGGAGACCCTGCTATATCTGAGAAGAAGAAATCATCTAATGTTGTTTGTAGTGTTATTGGATTTGGTGAAGATAAGATGCGATATGTTATTAACATAGCTGCAGGGAAGTTCGATATAGTTGATAGATACAATGATGATAATAAGAGACCTATGATACTAGCGATTAGTCCAGAAGAAATGAGTAATGTTAGAAGGATAGGGCTAGTATCTGAAATGGGTAGAAAGATACTTGCTTATAATGCCAATTCTTTTGTATTAGAAAATGCAGGGCAACAGTTAGCTTGGTTTAATGATTTGAAAGAAGATATATTAAGACCTTTAGGATTAAATTTACCAGGATTAGCTTACCATCCTAAAGATGAAAAGATATATAAGTTAGAAACAGGATTGATGAATCAGATATCTGCAGGTAGATATACTATATTAAAAAGTTGTTCACATAAACATCTAGCATTATCAGAGATATCATCTTTCCCTGATAGTAGTAATGACGTACTTGATACTTGGTTTAATGCAGAACAGATGAAGAAGGTACCATCTAAACCAGATATATCAATAGGACAGAGGTTCCAAGACCCTGCACTTGTACCTAAAAAGAAAGATAAAGTAGAAGAACCTTGGGTGGTTATAGGGTAAATTAAAATATTTTTTTAAAAAGAACTTGACAATAAGAATTTAATGTCTTATATTTGCGAATATAATAGTAAGGAAAATAATGGCTACTAAACCTTCAAAAGGATATAACGGGCACAAGCACTGGTCAAATGAAGTTGGAACAGATAACTTTACGCTGTTACAAGAGTATACACCATATGCTCAGCCTTGGAGGAGCAACGCTATGAAACTAGAGGATGCTCGATTTGGCAGACAATATTCTCGTAGTGAGACACAACAGCTACTAGCGTTTAGACAAGCGCCACTCCCAATATCAATATCAACAGCTATATCAGATACTGCAGATGCACTACAAGTGTCAGCTAAGCCTACAGTTAATGTATCACCTATTATATACCCCTATAATGATTTATATACAGAACAATCTCAAAAGGTAGCAGCTGTATTCAAACATCTTATACAGAAAGATTGGTATGATAGTCTTGGGGGATTACAATATGATAGAGCTATATTCGATAGGACAACTGTTGGACATGGTCTATTATATGCAGCTCCAAGAATGGAGTTTGGTGAGTTTAGTGTAGATGTGAAGAATATAAATTGGAAGTACTTTTTCCCAGACCCATCTTCAAAGAATCCTTTATATGACGATAGTGAGAATATGGTATATGCTATGCCGATAAGTAAGAAAGCTGCTTATCGATTTGTGCAGAGTATAGAACCTGATTTGACTTATGATGAGTTCCTAAAGAATTGGGGAGATGGTGGAGGGTTTGCAAAAGCTTTCCCTGAGGAAGATAAAACATTTGGTAATAGAAAGAAAGACTCATTATTATTTTGTCAGCGATTGACTATTGAAACTGATTTTTCTTATGTAATAATCCCACAGAAGGCTAACTTCAACCAAAGTGGGTTAGATGATATATCTTATCGTACCTCAAGTATGATAACCGAAGGTCTAAAATCCGATAGGGATGCAGGACTAATCAAGATTGAACCTATTCGTAAGATGTACCTAACAGAGTATACATCAGTTGGTTCGTTAGGATACAAAATAGTTTATCCAATTAGTAGATACAATATTGTACCTATACAGTATGACCATAGAGGCAACCCATTCCCTTATAGTTTAATGTGGCAACTATACCCATTACAAAGAGCATTAAATAAATTTGTAATGTCGTCTATATTGAATATGGCTTTGTTAAATACTACAAAAGTATTAGCAGAAGAAGATTCAATTATAAATGAGAATGATTGGATGTCTAGTGCATCTATGCCTAATGCTATATTAAAGTATCGACTGAATGTTCCAGGTGTAAGTACGCCACCAGTAATAGTTAAACCAACTCCTATGGATGCAGCTTTCTTGCAAATGCCACAGTTCTTGATTAAGACTATGGAGTATGTATCTGGTATCAATGGTATAATGCAGGGACACACAGAAGGCGCTCCTGATACATTTAGCACTGTTGCTAGTTTACAGTCTGCAGGTGGTCAAAAGATTAAGAGACGACAATCTCATGCTGATGCTTCATTGTCAGTTATAGGTTCAGTAATAGGTGAATTCTATAAAGAATATGCACCTTTCAATGGGTTTTCTTACCGCGAGAAAGATGATGGCACAGAAGATATTGTGAAGTATAATGAATTAAAAGTTAATAGAACTGATGTTGGTGGCAAGATATCTGTTAATCCTGATAATGACTTAAGGAAAGGGTTTAGAAAAGTTAGGTTTACTTCTACAGGGTCTATGGGTTATGAGAGTGCAACAGAAGCTGCTTTGTTAACTAACTTAGCAACACAATTAAAACTTCCTGGATTAGTGCCTTCAATATTAGAAAGAATAAATATTCCTGGTCTGAAAGAAATTAAAGATAGCTTAGATGAAAATAAACAACTAAGAGCTAGTAATGAACAATTACAGGAAATGGCTCAGAAGTTAGAAAAGGAAACTAATTTAAAGAACAATCAATTATTCCAGATGGCTGTTAACTTGAAAGGTGCAGTCGCTAAAGGGAATTTTGATGTTGAGCTACAAAAGTTTAAAGATAATCCTATGGATTATATGGAGAAAGCTTTTAAACATCAAGGAGAGTCATAATGAATAATGATTTAAAGTTCTTTATAATGTTGTATAAAAGAGAACCTGAATCTCTAGCATGTACTAAGTGTAATATATCTAATACATTAAATAATAGAAAATATTTTAAGTCAGCAGGTGGATTTATATGGAAGTTTACAGATAATATAGAAATAGGAGAATAGTATGCAAGATGGGACAGTAGAAGTAAAGAAAGTTTATGGAGGAATGGGAGCAGCTATCGAAGCGCTAGGGGCAGACCCTAATGTAGTGGAAGAGGTAACTCCTCCTGAACCTGTAGTAATAGAACCAGAATTAAAAGTTATTGATAAACAAGATAATGTGTTAGATTATAATACATTAGAGAAAGATGTACTTATTACTAAGATAAAAGATTTTGAAAAGTTAACTAGTGATAGAGAGAAAACTATTCTCGAATTGCAAAAGGGTAAAGATGATGGTAGTGCTAGTTCAGAAGACGAAATACTATTAAAGGCTTTATCCGAAGACTTCATAGGCAACTATGATAAAGCAAAAGAGAGATTTAAACTCCCTAGTATCAGCACCTTAAAGGAACTTATCAGCGAAGGCAATATAGACGATAAGATAAAACATTGGCAAGATAATGAGCTGGTTAAAAGTATTGAGCGTAAGCACCGTCTGGAAGCAGGTGAGTTCGAGTACGATTCTAACGAAGCATCTAAAGCAGGTACCCCTAGCTATGATTGGGATACTATGACTTCAGACAAAAGGTCGGAGTTGGTCGGCTCACTTAGGGAAAGACAAAGTGCTGAAGCTAGACGCCTTCGTACAGTCACGGAGCAACAAACAAAAGATATGGATTGGTTAGCAGAAACTTATTTTGATAACAAACCTGAAGCAGTCCAAGAGAAAGTGAAAGCTATGAATACAATAGTTGATGAAATAGCTCAAGGACTAACTACTCCAGACAAGCATCCATTAGCAATAAGGAATCTTGTTAGAGGGGTACACTTTGATGAACTCGCTAAAGGTATGGTCGATAAGGCTATCAATGATTTGATACAGCAGTTTGCAGAACACCAAATGTATCTTCCTGGAAAAGAGCTTCCAACTGATGTAACTAAAATTAACGGAGCACCTCCTGAGATTAAACTAGAAATAGATGAAAACAAAAGGAAGGTATCTCCAATGTTAAATTCAATTTATAATTCAGCAAATAGGAAATAATTATGAACAATAGTGATTCAGTGAACATTCAAGACCTATATAAATTAGGTAATGTTCAAGATAGACTTCGTAAATATGCACAAGACCAAGAGTATTTTAAGTTTTGGGCATTGCGACAAGTGAATACAATTAGTATTCTAAAAGTAATATCCGAGAAATTCGGCTCAGTCCCTGCAGAGCAAGTATCTGATTGGGAATTTAGATATCCAGAATTTGATGAGTTACCTTATCAATTCCAGTTAGCAACTGCAACTATTGGTACTCATACAGAATTAAAAGTGACTAACTCGTTAGGTTCAATTTTAAATACTTCTACAAGACTACAAGTAGATGGTATTTATGTAAAAGCAGTTTGTACAGATATGGCTTCTCATGCTGCTACATCTATAAATATATCTAGCGGTATTGTACTTAACGAAGAGTTAAGAATAGTACATGTTGGTGCTGAAGATTCTTTTGGCGCTGGATATAGAAAAGTAGTTGTTAAAAGAGCTCATCCAAATGCAACTGTAGCGAATCCGATAGCTATTACGGCTACAATGACATTAACTGTAATGAATTTAGTAGCTCGTAGTAATGACTATCCAAAACCACCTATTACAAAGAATAGTAAATATTTAAAAAACTATGTGGAAATATCTCGACAGTCTTATGGTCTTGGTGAACATATGGTGCAAGGTGGTGGTATCGATACTTTCCTTGCAAAGGGAGTTGAGTACTTGAATATTCAATATCAATTAGCTGAAACTTATATGATGAAAGCTATTGAACGTGCAATTCTTGAAGCTCGTCAATCTAAGTTAGAAGTAGATGGTAACCTTGAGTACGAAACTGGTGGTATCAAAGAATTTATTCTTGCTGATTCTGACCATATCCTTGACTTTGGGGGTAAGGTTCCAACTGTTGCTCGTATCAATAACTTCATTCGTAGAATGGCTGATACATCTGGTGTTAATGAAATCTGGTTATTCACAGGTACAGAATTATCAGAACAAATTGCAAATGCTTATGAGAATAAATCTATTTATTATACACAAGCAAGTTTGACAGTTAAGTATCAAATGATTGTTAAAGTAATTGAATCAGTAGGTCGTAACCTAACTGTATATCATGTAACTGCTCCTATCTTGAATGAGTTAGGAATGGCGAATGAAGCATTAGGATTAAATCTTACTGAAATGAACTATAATGAAAAACATCCTTTTGGATGTTTCCAAATTGCTCATAAAGTTCCTTTCACCGATAAACCTGATGGAGATGATTCATATAAGTCTAACGAAGGTTTTATGGGTAAATGGAGAGAGCTTTACGGAGCTTGGGGTCTTGTTCGTAGACTACCTGAGACACATTTCAGATGGGTTGGAGCAGCTTCCCCAAATAGCTAATATTTAAAGTAGGTGCGAATGCATCTACTAATTTTTTAAAAAAAAATAATTGGAGAATAAAATGAGTTATAACGCAGATCTTTACCCAATGAATAGCTTGGCAGAAGACCCTAACCTTCGTGGTTCAAGTCCTCTTGTCCAGCATTTAGTTGATTTTTCACAATCTTTAACATCTGGTGCAGCTGATATCGATAATATTATATCTCCTATATTAGCAGCTGATGTACTTGGTATTACACTATATATGAAGTCTGGCGATGTGGTTACAGACGTAACAAATGTTAAAGCGATTGCAGAAGGTTCTTCTGGTTCAGGATATTTGAAAGTATCGTTAGCATCTTCTTTGACAACCTCATCTGCCACTAAGGTAGGAGTAATGGCTATATTAGGTAGACTTTCACCACGAGTAGTATAAGGAATATAAATTATGGCTGATAATATCGTAGTAAGAACAGGTGCAATGGTTGATGATTTAGGCTTAATTGTAAATGTACAAAGTCCTAAACCACCTTTCCAAGTAGGAACAGGAATCCTTGCGAAAACATATAAGGTTGGCACTGACTTCACAAGTGGTGATACTTTATCCTTCCAAGTTGAAGCATCAAGTGATGTAAGATTTGCTGCATTTACTAATGCGAAAGGTGTAGCCTTAGCATATACTAAAGTAGCAGTTCCAAGTGTATCAGGATTTGCTCTAACATTAGATACAGTTGTCACCACAGATGTAAGAGCGCTTATCATTTTTGATATTTAAGAAGGAATCACAATGACTCTCACTTTTCAGAACTTGATAGTTAGAGCAAGAAGACGCATCCATGATATTAGGGGTGCGTCTGCTTTAATAATCACTACGTATGACCAAGATGGTATTAGATGGTCGGCTATTGATTTAGCAAACAGTGTAACAGAATCTCTCCTAGAACTTACGAGAGATTTAATTGCATTTAATATAAGAGGACATATAAATACATCTATTAGATATAGTATTCTATTTGGTACTATCGAAGCAGCTACAGGTGTATATACAGTTATTGGAGATGCAAAGTTTTATGATATACTTCGTATAGAGGCTTTAGGTAAAGAAGTTTATGAATATGTTATTCCCGGAAGATTCTTTTCAGAAGACTATAGGGCAAGTTTATTAGATGGTACTTTCGTATTTACATCTGCTATGGATGTTAATACTAATCTACCAGTATATTCTGTATATCCAATCCCTGCTGCAGTAACGCAAGCAAAGGCAGTCTGTAGTATGGATTTAAAAGATATATTCAATATTGGTAATACTGAGATACTTCCTTTCTATGGTATTGATGATTTAGTATTAGATTATATAGAAAGGACTTGCAAGAATGATGAATATGATATGCAGAGAGTCGTAGAACTATCTGCTATTATAGATAAAAAATTACAGATACTAAAAGCTAACGAGGCAAGATAATGACTAAATACTCTGAGATAATTCGTAGAATTATGGATAATGCTAATATAGTGTCTGATACTTCTAATGATAGGTTGTCAATTAAAAGAGATATAGAAGATACATTAAATGATATGTTCACTGCTACAGAAGCTCCTATTAAAACTACTTATAAGAATACAACCCTTAATACTCCTATTGATGTATCTGGCAAGATAACTGCAGATGGGACTTATACATATCCAAATAATATAAACTCATTAACAGATTTAGTTGTGACTTTATCTAATGAGGTTTTGTCAGTAGGGACTACTAATGTAAAAGTGAAGATAGTATCTTCATTTGGTGATATTATATTAGAAGAAGATATTGTATTAACTGACGAAGTAGAATATTCTGAGGCTCTTGATGTACTTGTTAGCGATATTGTAGGTGCTACACTTACTATAGAGACTAGCAACTCTATATCTGATGTTACGTATTCACTTACTTGGAATGAGCTAGTAGGCAAAGTATCATTTGACTCTGATGTTTTTATACCATTAGAAGTTGAATTTAAGTCTAGTATAAATCAGAATGGTGCAAACTATAGGTCTGCAGAAATGACAGAAGAAGAATTCGCTAGATGGAATCCTAATGGAGGTATATTAGACTCTGAGATTACAGATTTGACTGAACTAAAAGCTGATATTGATTATAGTACTATAGAGAACTTAGAATATGATTATAATATTGGATACTTTTTTAGAATGGCTGAGAATAATATAGAGTTACATTATAAACCTGCTACTAAAGGCGTAATAGTATTAAGACATTCTTTCTTCCCAACAGTAGATGTATCAGAAGCTAATACAATCCCTTTACATAAAGCTTTTGCTAATTGCTTAGTATATGGCGCTACTCTAAAACAATTAGAGAAAAAATTATTAAAAGCTGGTGATGAATTAGAAATGGTTAAGATTAAAAGTTCTATAGGAATCTATACTCCAAAATATACATATGCTTTGTCACATTACTCAGGATTTAATAGGAAGAAGACAGAAGTTACTCTTATAAAGATGTTCGGAATAGTAGATGATGTTAGTATGGAATTGAATTAAAATGAATCCATTGGAACAATGTATTTGTAATGCCGTACGTATGGGAACATTTGACCACCACAATAAAATTTTTGGTATGTCCGTATGATTGTATGGATATTTAAATATGATGGTACGTTCCCAAATTGACAAAATTAAAAAGTTAAAGGTTATCCTATGAGCAATTTCTTACCAAGACATATAAAAAATATACAAGGCTGGATTCCAGAGACAGATATTGATGGGCTAGATGTAGGGAGAGACCAATTTGTTTCTGATTGTAGTAATATTATATTTGAGAATGGATTTATAAAATGTCAGCCTAAGTTAGTCAATGGATTACTCCCATTTACTTTATCCGATAATGAAGAGTTACTCTCTATTGGGGTATTTGAACATACTGACAGAGGGGAAACTTGGGTATATGTAATATGGGATAATGTATTAGAGAAGTTGTATATTAAAGTAGACGATGGAATTTCCGATATAACAGATATACAAATATATGATGATAATTTAACTATCACAATGGATAAACCAACTTCTATAAACTTTAGTGAATTTGAAAATGAATTAAAGATAAATACTAATGTTACTTTAAATGTGTCTAACATCTCGAATAGATATATGATAGCTAACTTTAGTTTGCAATATATTGAAGCAGTTTCTTATAGCGCTAGATGGACTGCATATACCGTACCTGAATTTTATGCTAGACCAGAAGGATGGCATCTTGCTATTCGTTGGTTAACTGCAGTGACAAAGATGGAAACTTCAATATGCGAAAGCTGTTCTACAGAAGTATTTGGTAATTTTGATATGATAGTTAATAGGGCTAGTAGTCACATAACTTACCAAAATGTAACATATAGTTCTACAAAATTTAATTTTGATTTAACTGTCCCAAATTATATTAAGTTAAATAATTGTCAATATGGGTATGTCAAGAAGATAATTATAGAATTTTCTGGTATCTTTACCGTAGGGAATACATATACAGCTAAGCTTACAATGAATAATGTTACTATTGAACATATATATACTCCAGGTACCGATACTGGTGCGATTGAATTTTATCTTAATCAGTTTATTGATGCTGGTGGTATTACTCTATCAATAGAATCATCAGATGAAATAAACGCTACATTAGATGTGTTTAATATAATAACAGGTGATGAATATATTGGAAGTCCATATTTTGATAGCGAAGACTATACTAACTTTGTTCTAATTGCTAAAAATTTTGATGGTCAAAGAGGAGTAGCATTTGCGACTGGCAACGAAGCCATAGGTTACTATGCTAAAATAAGTTATAATCTATTTGCTCCAATGAGAATTATAATGACAAAAAAGACAGTAGATGCAAGATTGCATAGTCTTGATGATTTAGAGTTCTATATGGAAGACCCTAGAAGTGGGATATTCTATTTAATCGAGGGTGAATTTGCTGCTATAAGTGAAGATAATATGTCTGATAAAAATTATTTTTGGTTTGAATTTAATCCAACTGTAATTAGCAATACTACATTAAACTTTAATTATGGATTAGGTGCATCAGTAGTACCATATAAAATGGCAGAAGTAATATATCCTATTGGGAAATACTATACTCTTGGTGATTATATAAGGAATGAAATATTTTATAATAATAAAAGTTATTATGTTAAAGAAGATAGGAATATCTATCATAGTCATATATCAGGCAATGGTAAACTTCAATCTGATTCTTTCCCATATGATGAAGAAGTACAGTTTGGCTTCATATATGAGAACAATACAGATGAAGCATATAAAGCATTAGCTATTACTCCTATGAATGAATTGATAGTTATATCTTCTACTCGTATGTATGTATACTATATGGAAGGTATGTATAAAAAACTACGAGTAGTAAATGGGAGTTATGGTATATCTAGTTTGCAAAGTTTAGTGGTGAGTAAAACAGGGAAACCTGTTGCAGAAGTATTACTATGGGTAGATAATAATGGAGCTTATATTTATGGTGGAGGTATGAACCCTCCTAAGAATATAATAATAAGAACACATGAAAACTTTTGGAGACTATTAGATGATACTACTATAAAATGTTTCTATGAAAGCGGTAGGAAAGAGTTCTGGATAATCTATGGTGATTATGCTATACTATATATGTTAACTACAGGTAGTTGGAGAAAGATATCATTCGGCAAAACTGTTAAACAGATTATACCTGCAGGTGGGGATATATATCACTTATTATTCACAGATAATACTATATCTTATATAGATAATAAATATGATGATTTAGCAGATGGTACTGTTACAACTCACTACTCTACAGAATATACTATAGATGAAAGAGGCAATATAATATGGTTATCAGAAAATACAGATAAGATTATACAAGAACTTATTATTACATTTAAGACTATATCTATACAGACAGGTGCAAGACTAGGTATTATGTATGAGATAATAATAGATGATGATATTGCAATAACTCCACAGATATATTTCTCAGGGATAACAAGTATGTATAAGGTATTATCTCCTATACTAATAAGGTTTAGGAAAGCAAAGATTAAGTTATATATTAAGGGTAGTGGTAATGTAGAAATAAGAAGTTTTGGATATACATATAATCCTAAAGTACAAGGGAGTATTAAATCTGATGAGTATGATAACTCAGGATTCGGACATGACTTCGGTATAGATTTTGGTAATCAATTATAAAGGAAAGACACAATGAAAAAACTATTTTTATTCTTGCTACTATTTGTGGCTACATCTTATGGACAATATAATCCATATAATATAAGTGGATGGGATGCACCTTATACATTTACTGGTCAACCACTAGCAAAGCCCCCTTGGTCTCTTTCCTATGGGTACTACAATCTAGGCATATTCACTCTCGGCAGTAATCCAGGTGGATGGTTAAATAGAAACTTTTGGGCAATAGATTCTCTTATGCAATCTTTGGTTGTATATACAGACACTACACAATTTAAGATAGTAAATGATACGCTTCAATTTTCCGAGGTAGTCGCTGCTAAACTTGATACTAACTTTAGCATATATGCTTCGGTAGATACTTTGCAATTTCAAATTTTAAATGATACTCTTATGTTATCAAATATTTTAACTTCTACAATAGCATCTAATGCACCATATATAACGAGTATAGACACTACACAATTTGTAGTCACAGGTGGCAAACTTACACTTAAATATATTTTTGGTGCTTTATCTTGGATAGATGGGACTTATGTATTGCCATTAGACCAAAATGTAGGGAAGAAGATAAGTAATGCTACAAATACTTTATATGTTCTTGATGCATCTTCATCTAGTAGTATTGTAGAAGTAGGTGATAGTATAAGGATAGACCAAACAGGTATGTATACGATAGATGTAAGTTTAAGTTTTCAAGGTGGAGTTTCAGGTGTATACAAAGCATATATCAAACATAACAATACTATTCTTCCTTATAAATCTACTCGGAGCACTTCTGGCTCTGATACAGGTAATATGGGATTCCAAGCTATAGTAACGATAATATCTGGTGATTTCATAAGTCTATGGGTAGTGAATACAGGTTCTGCTACAGACTATACTGCAGTATCAGGGACTATAATAATTGAACAGGTACAATAATGAGAAGACTAATTATAATTTTAACCTTACTGCTGGCATCTTGTATGTCAGTTAGTGCTTATACAGGGACGGGCACTAAAGTCGACCCTTACTTAATAAGTACTGCTGCTGATTTTTTACAGATACCATCTTTGAATAACTGGGTAGAAGATAGATATTTCAAATTAACTTCTGATATAGACATGACTGGAGAATCCTTTACTGTAATGCTTAAATTTCAAGGTCAATTAGATGGTGATGGTCATACAGTAAGGGGGCTATCAAGAAGTGACAACGAGTCTACACTAAGTTCTTACAATGGAAATGTTGGACTATTCTGTCAAACTGCATCTTCATCTGATGTAAGTGAACCTATCTTTAATAACATAAGATTTAGCAATGCTTCTTACACTGTTACTACAAATTCTGGATATGGGAACATTGGACTTATAAGTGGGAAAGTTACGGCAGGTAATAATATAGCGTTTAATAAAGTAATAATAGATAGTTCTACGATGACAGTTAATATCAATGCTTGGTATGGTGATAGACGTATTGGTTCTATGGTAGGTGATATAGATAATGTTAATTCATGCTTATATAGAACTGCATTAAAAAATAGTACTATAAATGTTATTGCGACAGGCATTAACAATGATGCTGAAGATATTTATGTTGGTGGGCTTGTCGGTAGTATAAATTATATGTATCCAGATACTGTATTTATAACTGAATCTTATGTTGACAATAGTGTTATAATTGGGAAGAACACGACTAATAAAGCGGTTGCACTTGGTGGGCTTGTCGGTGGTATAAGAGGGAGCTCTTTAGTTGGCACGGATTATATAATAGATTCTCACTTCAAGGGGAGTATATATTACGATAATACAAGTACATACGGTGTATTTATAGGTGGTATTACAGCTTATGGTGGTAGAATTGGGACAATAAACCAATATAAAAATATAGACAGATGTTATTCATATATTGATAGTGCAAATGGTAACTCTTGGTTTGCTAGCTTATGGGGTGCACAAGGCTCAACAGATGATGCTACTATTAGTTTTGGATATTCACATTACTTTAATGGTACTAAAGGGACTTGGAATTATCCATTAAATAATAAGTTACAGTCATTTGGTAATCCTACTGTTGGACAATATGATACTTCTAATGTAAGTATGTTGTCTACTATTGAGTTTGCTGATACTACTAATTTCCCTACTTGGGATTTTGCCAATACTTGGATTATAGAAGATGGATTCCCTGTACTCAGATGGAACACTTCTATACCTAGTTATCTGACTATGACCAGTCCTGATAGTGGGAATACATACGTTATTGGTGATACAATATTGATAAGTTGGGATTACCTTCCAGGTGGGTTAGATTCTATTATATATATATATGATGAGAATATTCTTGTCGATTCAACTTCAGATTCTTTATATTACTATATTATGCCTTATAGTGGGAATAGGACTATAAATATTATATCTAAAGAAGGGATGACTGATTCTTCTATTGTAGTTATATATGACTTAACAAATTCATTTGTGCGAATACTCAGTGCATCTAGTGATTCAGTAACTATAGAGACTATCAATATACAAGAATTAGAATATTCTTATTCAATAGATAGTCTACACTGGACTATCGTTGACACACTGCTAATATCTAGAGGTGGTGCTACTGCAAAGGACACTACTTTATTGCTTACAAGTTTAAGTAATAAGAAATATATAAAAATGGAAGATGCAGCTATCATAGATACCCTATTACAGGTACCGCAAAATTCAAGTAATGTTTATACAGGGACAATAAGTGGGAGTAATATTTACTGTAATACTTGTGTGTGGAATGGTAATTCTCTTAGAGTGGTAGAAGACAATAGCTGTGGATGGGTAGCAAAAGACTATACTAGATTTACTAGGTCTTTTGATATTGACCTTGCTGATGGGTCAGTTAATGTACAGACTATATATGATAAAACTCCCTATGATAAGAATTATTGTTCTGATGGAGAGTTAGGCTATAGTCTAAATTGGGATGAATTTATCTGTACTGCTATTGGTGGGAGTCCAGGTCAGGTACCACCTGATAGTGCTGAATTACCTTTAATTATGGATGGAAGAGAATATACAACTGAAGGAAGAGATATATATATATATGACCCTATAAATGATATTTCATATGTATTCTATACATGTCCAGATGTTATCGGAAGACTTGATATTGTTGAAATTGGACAGTCGAAATCGAAATATGTGATAATATGGACTGAAGGGAGTAGCACGAATAGTATATCACCTAGTTCTTGTGTATGGTCTTATCGTATAGTAAAAACATTCGATAGTTTCCCTTCTGGGAAGACTGAAGTAGTCCAAGATATATATACATTATTAAAAGATTATCCTTCAGATTCTTCTTCTAAATCTAGAGATTATTTTAGAGGCATCTTCCAACGAATGAGAAAATAACATGATTGAAGCGAAAGAAATATTTGAGAGAAAATTTAATGAGTTTACACTTGATAAGTTCTATGCTAATCCTAATTCATTAAAGGACTTGACAAACATAAATAATAATACTATATTAGATGTTATGGATAATGAATTATTTGTAAATAGAGATAGTATTAAGATTAAGAATGAAGGTGTAATAAAAGAAATGATTATACAAGATAATAAGATAATTTTACAGGAGATAACATAATGCCAAGCATGGGAGCAAATTATAGTACTACAGGTAATAACCAAAATCATAATAGTGGTGGGATAGATATATCTAGCATACTAGGAAGTTTAGGCACTTTATTTGGTGGTATATCTACTGGTGGATGGGGGGCTATAGCTGGTGGTGTATTAGGTGGGTTAGCGTCATTGGGTAAGAGTGACCAAACTAAAAAGTATGAACAAATATTTAATAAATTAGAAGATAGTGAAGAATATCTTAAATCCACTCCATTCTCTAAAGATGAAATAATGAATGTACTGCTTCCACAAGCACAGAAAACCTATCGTGGAGCTGCAGATATATTAGCAGGCAAAGCTGGAGCTCAAGCAGGAGAGTCTGGTATGAGTGGAGGGCAAGCATTCTCTGAATATTATACACAAGCATTAGCTCCTGTAATAGCACAAGGAGAACAAAATGCAGGTGATGCTATTAGTAGATTTGGACAATGGTTCTCACAGTTAGATGATGCAGCTAAGAATAGATTTCTTGATGCTACTAGAATGCAATTACAATCTGTTGCAGGTGTAGATAATATGACTGACTTACAGAAGTTTATTTCAGGTGGTTCTTCTATGGCTCAATTTGGTGCTAATATTGGTGGTGAACTAGATATACTTGGTGAACTTAATAAACGATTAGGGCTAGATAAAGGGTTACAGAACGCTACAACTAATTTTGGGAATACACAACATGGCTAATGAATTTTTATCTCGTATAGCAGGACTACAGAATCAGAGTCTATTTGGTAAATCTATATTAGCTAAGGGAGAAGAATTAGTTAATCAGAAAATATCCCAAACTACTGATGTAGTTAATAATGCAGCCAATGAAATGGCTTTATTATCTGGTAGTGCTGATATGAAATCTATCGATGAGAAGATTGAAGAACTTTCTATAAGACCTGATGTATCTGAGAGTTCGTTTGATATAAAGAAAACTGTTGCACAAATGAATGACTTGTCTATACAGGTCGCTAAGAAACAGAAAAGATATAATGATGTATACAATAAAGCTATTATGTCTTTAGGTACTCTTGGTGGGGATGATGCTACTCGTGCATTAAATATGATAGCAAGAGAGCAAGGTCTTACTAATAAAGAGTTAGATGATAAATTAGATGCAGTTGATTTAGTACTTAAAAGACAAAGTGCGTATACTAGTGCTGTTATAAATTCTAAACAATTATCTAAAATAGAAGAAGATGAATCTTTATCTAAGTTAACCAATCTAGGTAAAGATTACTTATTAAATGACCCTGAGTATCAATCCCTAACTGATATGTATTTTGAAAGTTCTAGTAAGTTGCAATTAGAAAGGTTTGAAAGAAGTAAATCTAATATTATAGATAAGGCTTATGAAAAGCTAAAAGATAAAGGTGTCACTCGTGATATGCTAGAAAAATCTTTTGCTAAGGCTAATTTATATACAGGTAAGTTCCAGCAGAATAGAGGGCCTGGCAATATAGATACAAAAAAGGAAGATGAACTTAAAGCTAAATACTCTATAAATCTTATGGAGCAAGCAACTGAATTAGTCAGGACATCTGGTGGGTGGGATAAAGTTAAAGCTGCATTAGACGACCCTAAAAATAATACACTTATTGGGTTAGATGGTAATGTTATAGAGCCTGGTAGTCATACTTTCAATTTACTTATAAATACTTTTGGTAATCATATAGACTCTGATGGACTACCTATAGGTAGCGCTTACGATAGATACTTACAAAATGTATTAGCTGTATATCCTGATTTTAATAATACTAAAAATATGCAATCTGAATTACGTATAGAGGCTCTCAACGAAGGGTTAGTTATACCTCCTCAATTTGATATTGAAACTATTATACCTACAAATCCATTAGCTGTTAATTCGCTTTTATTTGATGGTAGCTCTGGATTAAAGAATAATACATATAATCCAGAGGTGACTCGTGACATACAATCTGTATATGAACAGGCTAAAGTGAAAGGTACATTTATGTCTAGTCCTGTTGGTGCAGTTAAAAATATTGAGCAAACTCCTATGATGGCTATAGGTGGGTTAGGTGGTAGTTTTAATAGAGGATTTAAGTATAAAGATATACTACCAGAAGATCTTCCTAACTATTTGAAGATAAGTAATGCTATACAATCTATAATGAAAGGTGGTATAACAGATGATGAAATTCCAGGATTACAGAACTATTTAGAACAAGCTAAAGAAGAATATATAAAAAGAGATAATGAAAGAGAAAATGCTAAACTAACTAATACTAAAAAGTAGGAGATGCTTATATGGCTAAGAAGAAGGATGTATTAACAGGTATTCCAACCTTTACCCCTGCATATGATATGAATAAAGTAATATCAGATATACAGAGCACTGTAGGTTACGAAACACGATATAATACACCAGAGAAAAAGAGCAATTTATATAATAAGTATGTCAATGATATGGTCATAGATATAACAGGGTCTTCAGAAAAAGATGCTCCTTTTATACAAGATAGTGAAGAGGAAGGACTTATACAATATAAGTTTAATCCTAATGCTAAACTAATGAAAGAATTAGATACAGACACTCCTGAAATTAAAGCAGCTAAAAACCTACACAATAGATTAGTAACTAATAAAGGAGAATTACCAGAACAGATGTATGCATCCAGAGCATTTGCTAATAGTATGACAGGTGGCTGGTTTAAGATGTTAGGTGCAGACTTCTACGATGATGGATTTGAGTTATCTGAAGATGGTATTACTTATGATGGCGATGTACTCAAACTTAAACCTGAATATATAGACATATTCTCAGATGGTATGAGAAGATTTAATGCAGAAGATAGAGAAAAATCATTTGGTGAAAAGATTGGTGAAACAGTTACATCACTATTATGGGATATGCCTTTATTAGCTGCTAGTGGTTTATTATCTAGTGCTGCTCTAGGAGCGACAGGTATGACTGCAAGGACTATGTTAGCTACACAAGTAGGTGCATTAGGTGGAGCTAGAGATGTCGCTATGAGAACAGTCGGACAGATGGCACAACAAGGTATTAACTTTAATATACTAGGATTTCCTACAACAGTTGAAGCATATAAGGATGCAGGATTATCTGGTGTTATAAGTCAGACTATGCATAATGTAGCTATGGGTAGTGGTGTTGCTTTATTAGGTACAGGTAGTTCAGCTATCATGGGTAAGACACAAGCTGTATCTAGTATATTAAAACGTAATCCTGCTATGCGTGAAGAATTAGCTGGTCTTGCATCTTCATTTACTTTTGGTGCAAGTACTGTTGCATTAGAAGGTGGTAGTCCTGAAGATATGATTGCTACTGGTTTAGCGTTTGCAGCTACACATTTTACTAATCCTTCATCTTATGGTCGTGTTATAGATGGAATGAGAAATTCTAAAGTTAATGTTAAAGTAGCTAATTGGGATGGTAGTAAGAAAACTAGACCTGAATTTACTGATGAATATTTTGTCGAAGATATAAATGGAGAACTATACCCTATTGATGTTAATAAGTTTAGAGATAAAGGCGAGATAGTAAAAACATCTACTAAGAGCATTAAACCTGATAAGAACTCCGAAGACAGATATATGTACTTTAATGAGAAACAATCTTATGAACGAATGGGATATGATGATAACTTACGTGCTCAAAGAGTTGCTGAGACTAGTAAAGGTATATTAAAAGACTGGTTTGATGGTGGGCTAAGTAAAGGGAAATATAAAGCCAATCCTTTCGTTTACGATAGACTAGCTGAATCTATTGCTATCGCTAAGACTAAGCAAGGTTCTGAAAGAATCAAAATTAAAGATGAAAACTTAGAAGATATGTTCGTAGAGTTTGAAAATAATACAGGTGTACCTTACTTTAAGATAAAAGATTTTGTACTTAATAATGTAGAATTATATGATAAAGACCCTAAGACAGTAATCGATAAACTATCTAATGCTATGTCTGAGTTTATTGAGCCTATAGTTAAAGAAGGCGTAGTATCAGAACCTATTAAGCCTACGACAACTACAGAAGGCGAGACTAATCCTAAGGCACAAGAACAATCTATAGAACAAGAACTTACTAGTCTATTAGAGGTTGCAACTAAAGCTTGGCATAAACAGAACAAGAATGAAAGATTAGCTGAAGTATTGAATAAAGTATCTGAGATTGAAAAGACTAATAAACTAACTACATCGCAACGTAGTATATTAAATAAGGTAGTTGAAAAAGCTACTACAGAGCCTAAGAAAGATATTCGTAATAAAGAATATACATCTACAGGTGAAGATGCTAAGTTTGAAATTACAGATGACGTTGAATCTACTATGGCATTATTATCTAAAACTAATAGTCCAGAAGATGCAGCTAAATTAACAGTTAACCTATCTACAGAAGAACGTAAGTATGTATTATCAGGTGGTCGTACAGGTAAAGCGATAGACCAAAAGAGAATTGATGGAATCTTAAAAGGAGAGAAAGATGTTAAAGAAATGCAAACCACTACTAAACTCGAAGGAGTTAAAGAAACGGAAACAATTCCGACAGGCGAAACAAAAGATAATATTAAAGATGTTACAGGAGAGGGAGGAAAGAAAGAAACAGTCGGAACTCCTAAAGACAGGACAGGGAAGCCTAAGTCTACAGAATCCAAGTCATTAGTAATATCTAATGAACAGTTAGTTAAAGAGTATACTGCTGAAATTAAAGATATAAATAGTAAAATAGAAGATATAACTAAAAGTAAATTATCACCAACTGAGCAAGGTAAGCGAATTGGAGAGTTAGAATGGGAAAAAGAAAAAGTGCAGTCTGAATTAGATGGCGCTATTAAAGCCATTGAGTCTAAGAAATCTGAGTCTATTATTGACCGTCTAACTGAGATTGATAATAAACTTATGCAAGGTGATATATCATTTAAAGAAAGAAAAGATTTACATGCTGAAAGAAGAATTTTGTTAGATGAAAAGAAAAAAGAAAATATTACTCCAGAAGAGACTAGAGGTGCATTACAGGAAGCTGGTAAACTTGCTACAGAAATACAAGATTTAAGGAAGACTTTACATACTAAATCTATAGATGAACGTAAAGAAGTTAATAGTCAAATAGACAAACTTGAAAAAGAATTTGATAAGAAGATGTCTAATATAGATGTTAATAAGGATGAGACTAGGACCAACTTACTTAAACCTACTGACAACAATAATCCTATCGATAATATGTCTCTTAGACAAATTAAAGGTGAAATAGAAAAGAATAAAAGAACTAGAGATGAATATTTAGCAGCTAAGAAAGAAGCATCTGGGGCTAATAATAGTTTCCAAAAGTTTGTACAGTTATTAGGTCTATCTCATTTAGAACCATTAGCTAAGGCTATAGATAAACTTGATATTAAATTAGATGATAAAGAACCTAAGCAACCTAAAGATAAGAACATAGAAACTTCTGGTGAGTTCTCATCTAGACAAGTATCAGGTGAGCCTAATGATATTATTAGATTAAAGAATGTACCTAGTAAAGAAAGATTAGAAATAAACTTAATACATGAAATGCTACACGGAATTGGGCTATCTGATAAACTAGCAGAAGGCAAATCTTATAATGAAATACTTACTAAATATAGACCACAGCTAGAGGCTATTAGAGCTATAGTTAAGAAAGCATATGCACACGATAAAGATATAATAGGTGATAAGTTAAATGAAGAACTTTCTAGTAGTATAGACTATTTCTTAAAAGGAGGAGAATTTAGAGGTAATGATTCACTAGCAGAAATGTTTTCAGTTGCTTTTGAAAGTCCAGAGACTATGGATTATTTTAGTCGTATAGAAGTTCCTGCTAGCGCTATAGAATATAAAGGTAAATATAATGTACTTAATTATTTAAGAGATTTATGGAGTAAGATTAGGAATGAAGCTAAGACTAAGACATCTGTTATTGATGAACTACTAGGTATATTAGAGAATCACTATGAATCCAAAAGTAGTGAACTGCAAGATATTATGGGTAAACGTGAAACGATTAACGAGGTTGCAAATAATGCACCAGGATTAGGAACAGTTGAACGTGGCAATAATGCCCGAGGCATGCTCGACCAATCATATACCAAAATCGCACTCGGCGACACGTTCCCAAAATCAGATATATACTTAAAGGATTTATACGGTAAGGATGCAGAATCCATATCTGAGAACTCCATCAGAGAAGGGAATAAAACAAGAGATGAGAGTAGCTATAAGTCTAATCGACCTATAACCAATAAGCAAGAACTATCTAATACTAAGCAATATGTATATGAAATGGATAGGATAAATGATACTAGTAATAGTGCTAAGATAGATGTTGGTGAAATAGGCAAAACTAGAATGTCTAGGATTACAGGTAATTTTAAGAACTATTTAAAGTATAACTTACCACCAGTACACTTTAAGGATTGGTCTGAGAACTTTAAAAAGATTTATGAACACGGCGAAGCTGTTAAATCACTTACTGCTAAGAATATAAACAGATTATTATTTGATGAAAAGACTTGGATGAATCAAGCTAAATGGAATAAGTTAACTGAAACAGAGCAAAATACATTCTTAGGTAAGATTAAAGAATATGAGATGGCAATACATCAAGGAGAGATGGATAGACTAACTTGGGATGAATGGAGAGAGTGGTCTGGAGCTATAAATAATCCACAACTAGATAAGATGTATAATGCTTATAAGGAAACATTATCTGGTGCAACTGAAGCTATGATAGATGGGCATGCAGATTCATTAGCTGAGTTTGGTAATAGAATATCTAGCGATGTACCTATTGCAAGAGTACATGAAGAATTAAAATCACTAAGAGGACAAGTATTAGAAGATGCTATATATGAAGCTGAATTAGCTGCATCAAAATATAAAGTATCACAACAAGGCAAAGCAGATAATATATTTACTCATAATGGTCTTAAAGCTAGAATGTCATTCGAGAAAACTGTAAACGCTAAGATGGAATCTATTAAAGAAGAATCTATGCGTGAGTCTCTAGAAAAAGAAATGGAAAGAGATGGTGAATTTAAGAAACAAGTCGCTAAAGGTATTATAGCTGAAGAGTATAAAGATTGGGGAAAATACTTTTATTATAACACTACACGACCTACGAATCCAAATATATTTTTAATTAAAGCTACAAAAGAAAGTATGTCTCCAGAGTCTACAGAAATATATGGCAATAGTACTAGAGAGGTATCTACATATGCTGAGACTAGAGAAGAATTTGAAACTAAGAAAGCTAATCTAGTTAGAGAAGGATATAAGATAGATGAAGATAATACTTATTTAATTAAAGATAAGATTAAAGATAAGACATACAAATCTAAACTTACAGATGAAATGTTAATTGAACTAGCCAATAGAGGTGATATTAGTTTAGACAATGATATTATGGATAAATTATTAAAGACTACTAAGAGTGGTGTACAGGTGCATAGTATATCTAAAAAGTATATACCTGGTATGAAATATACTGCCAGTGAATTTAATAACCAACTAACAAGATTTGTTCGTGAAGCTGTTTATAGTGGAGTTAGACCATATCACTTAAGGTCTATGGAAAGGATAATGAAAGAGTGGCAGAATGAAATGAATCATAAGATGGGTTCATTATCTGAATCTGAAAAGATGAATGAACTTGGACAGTGGAAATATGCACAGGGTTATCTTAACCAGATGAAACAGTCAGAAAGAACTTGGTTAGATGAAGCTAGATTCTTAGGTATTACTTGGCAGGTAGGTATACTCAAACCTGCTTTCCTAATACAACAGATGACTCAAATATTTCAAACAGGACTAGCACAACAGTTATCATCTGCAGAAGGTATGGGGTTAAAAGCAGGTGATGCTTATAAAGCTTTTAGTAATGCTTGGGGAGATATGGTTCACTATGCAGGCTCATTACATGCGTTAAGATCTGGCAAGACTGTAGAAGAGGCAGTCGATGTTAAGAAATTTAACTCTTCTGCAGAGAAACAAGCATACATAGATAAGTTAAAAATGATGCAACAGTTAGAGTGGTCTGAGAAACTTGCACCAACTGGTATAACTGAAATGACATCACTATCGCCTGAATTAGATTATGGAAATCAGTCAGGATTTAAAAAGTTTTATAATAAGTTTAAAGACGTATCCGCATACTTAGGTAAGGGTGTGGAAAGAATGACTAGGTTAAATGTAGCATCTGCATTCTATGATTTAGGATTTAAGAAAGGTTATCGTGGTGAGATATTAGAGTCTTTTATAT
>Ga0210011_1000413_pt1 | contig 46920 bp, 32 predicted proteins | sample CryGeymeta201502_FD_183972 | JGI IMG/M metagenome (GOLD analysis project Ga0210011, IMG submission 183972) | Groundwater microbial communities from Crystal Geyser aquifers in Utah, USA - Crystal Geyser metaG 2015-02 (SPAdes) (version 2) | ecosystem: Environmental > Aquatic > Deep subsurface >...
GATAGTGATTTTGATGGTTTAATTGATGAAAATCAGCCAAACCACCTCGAAAAAATAATTACAAGAAATGCATCTGATACGGTTGGTTTGTCAATTCCAGTTAGATTTATAAATTATTCATATTTTGCTGAAGGGGATACAATTCAGAGAGGTTTGATAGTTCCAAATAGTAAAATTAGAGCACGCATTGTAAGTGATCCCACTTTTGCTATTTTAGTAAATGAAGATCATGACGGAAAGTTCATAAATATATACACATCTGCTCCAATGATTGATGAAGCCCGTGATGATTATTTTGATAATGATCAAGATTGGAATGCATTAATTGATGATGTAGGTCTTTCAGGAAATGAAGAAACATTATCCTTAGGATTAGCTGATGGAAAACCAACTTCCGGAGCTGGAACTGTTCAACCAGGTGAACCAAGTATTGATAAAACGGATGTTTCTGAAACTGATCTAATTGGAGTTTCTAGAGTAACAATATTAGCTGCTGGTGAATTGCAAATTGGCCAGGATGATTCAAATTGGTTAAATTATATGATACCAGGAGATTTTATTACTTCACCGTTACAATCACAAGACTCTGATATTTTTGTAAGTTCGTCATTATTCCCATTAAGAAGAGGTAAGACTGAGCGATTTGCAGTTGCAGTAACGGCAGTTCAAACAAAAGGTCAAACTCGAACAAATGACAGAAGAGCTACCAATAATAATTTGGAGCAAGCTACAAAAGCTTATGAGTCTGATTATCAATTTGCTACAGCTCCAATCCCACCAATTGTAAAATCAGTTATTGGAGATGGTTTTGTAACTTTATATTGGGATTCTAATTCAGAGCAATCTTTTGATCGTTATTTACAGAAATTAACTGGTAATGGATTTGATTTCGAAGGTTATAAAATTTACAAGTCCACAGATGATGCATTTGAAGATGCTAGAATCATAACAGATGCTTATGGAAGTCCTCAATTTATGCAAGAAATTGCAGTTTTTGACAAAGTTGATGGATTATATGGTTTACATCCAGTTGCAGTCAACGGAGTCCAATATGATATGGGTTCTGAATCTGGCTTGCAATATTCATTTACAGATAGGAATGTAGTAAATGGGAAAAATTATTATTATGCAATAGTAGCTTTTGATTTTGGTTCTACAATAGCAGGTATAGCACCATCAGAATCTCCCATTCAAATTAGTAGAAACCCAAATGGATCATTAACTCTTGGCTTAAATGTAGTTAATGTAAGACCCTCAGATGAACAAGCAGGATTTATTGATCCTGAACAGCCTTTTGTAACTCTAATTTCTGGATCACCTGGTGGTACGGTTGAATTAACAGTTACTGATCCGTATGCATTAAATGAAAATGGAATTTATAATGTTGTTTTTGAAGATACACTTATCGCATCGTCAATAGTTGGAAGACCTGATACAATTAAAACAAAGAATTTTAGTCTGTTAGATGTTTCAGGTTCTATTGTTGATACATTAATAAATAGATCAACTGACTTTAATGGTCAATATCTACCAATTACAGATGGATTTACTATAAAACTTCAAAATAAAGATGTTTTGGAAATTAATAATAGTTTGACCAGATGGATTCCAAGTGATACTACTATTACAATTCACACCACTGAAGTCGTAATTCAATCGAGACCCAAAGTAAATGATTATAACATTATTATTGGCGATCAAGTTGGATATGGACAATCGACAGAAGGAAAATTAGGAAATACTAACTTACCATCTGTTCCAACAAATTTTAAGGTGTTTAGCCCATATGAAAACATTGAGGTTCCATTCATCTTTCTTGATAGAAATAAATTAAATAATCCTCGTGATTCATCTTCCGAGCCTGATACAACAGAACCGGGGCAATTAAGTTCTTTTGTCGGAAAACTGGGTTCAGCTCCTGATGCAATTTATTTTTATGAAACTGCCAATGGTATCCCTAATGTTTACACATATAGAATTCAATTAAATGCATTACGTGAAGAAGGAGTAGTTAAAACTAGAAATCCTAAAGCAGGTGATACATTAAAAATTAGAACGACTAAGCCGTTCACAAGAAATGACTTATTTGAGATAAGAATTAATATGGAGAATGTTCCGAATATTGACTCAGATCAAGCAAAAGATGATTTGGATAATATCAGAGTTGTTCCAAACCCGTATGTTGTAACAAGTCCATATGAACCTAGAAGGACTGTTAACAATCCAATACAACAACGTGAATTACACTTTACTGGAATTCCTATTCCTTCAATATTGCGCATATTCTCAGTATCAGGAGTCTTAATTCGAGAAATATCAATTCAAGAAGGAAATCCTAGAGTATTCAATGGAACTTATATTTGGGATATGCTAACTAAAGATAATTTAGAAATATCTTATGGTGTGTATCTATATCACATTGAAGCTCCAAATGTTGGAAACAAAACTGGTAAATTTGCAGTAATTAAATAAGGGCACTAATGAAAAAAATATTTAAACAATTAATTTTATTGCTTGTCCTAATTGTAACTGGACAAGAATTAGCATATAGTCAAACTATCTCAAAAAAAGGTACAACTTCAGCATATTTTCTACAAATCCACACAGGAACCCGTGGTAGTGCTATGGGTGGTGCGGTTGCTGGCGATGTAAATGATTTATCGTCTATGTTTTGGAATGTAGCAGGATTGGCTGACGTGAAAAGAAGTGAAATAATGATAGAACAAGGCAATATGTTTATCGATTTGAGTCATAATTACCTTGCAGCATCTGTTCCTATGGGATCTGGCACAATGGGAATAAATATTACTTCTCTAACTATGGGAGAATTCGAAGAAACTACTTTTGATAATCCAAAAGGTACAGGTAGAACTTTTAGAGCTTATTCTTATGCAGTTGGTCTAAGTTATGCCAAGTACTTAACATCTGATTTTAAAGTTGGAGTTAATGTAAAATATGTAAATGAAACAATAAGCTATAGTTCTGCTAAAGGGCTGGCATTTGATATTGGGACAATTTACAAGACACCATTTGATGGTATACGATTAGGTGTTAGTATTACAAATGTTGGAACAAAAATGAATATGGATGGTGAAGACTTAATAACCACAACCGACTTGGACAAAACAGGATCTGGTAATTATGAAACAGATGTGAAATTATACACTGACCGTTTTGATTTACCACACATGTTAAGAGTCGGTTTAGCTTATGATGCTTATCAGTCAAAAGATTTTAGAGCGACTGTTACTGTTGATGGAACCGTTCCTTCAAATAACATCCAAAGTTTAAGCGTAGGTACTGAGTTAAGTTTTTTAAACGATTTGATTCAACTCAGAGGTGGTATTCCTTATATCGGACTTGATGATCGTATAGAGTTATTTTCAGGTGGTATAGGTATAAATTACCCTATAAGCACGATGAAAGTACAGTTTGGCTTTAGTTATCAAGCATTTAAATATTTAAATGAAATTAGCCGAATTTCAATTGGCATACAATTTTAAAAAAAGCGGATAAACCGTGAACAAAACACACAACAATCAAATAGGATAACTATGAAAAAGGTTACTATAAAAAGTTGGTTTACTTACTTAGTCTTTGCACTTAGTTTGAGTATTTCAACAAATGTAATAGCTCAAGATTTATTCTTTTCAGAATATATCGAAGGCTCAAGCAATAATATAGCACTGAAAATCTATAACCCTACTTCTGAAGTAATTCTTCTTGCAGGTTATGCATTTCCTAATGTTTCGAATGCTCCAACAACGGCAGGTGTTCATGAATTTTGGAATGTATTTCCTGATGGTGCTGAAATAGCCCCTGGTGATGTATATGTAATTGCACATAGCTCTGCAAAAGCAGAAATGCTTGCAGCAGCTGATTTTACGTTTGATTTTTTAAGCAATGGTGATGACGGTTTTGCCCTTGTGAAAGGCTCAGAAACTGATTTTACTGTTTTAGATTGGATTGGTGACTGGCAAGCTGATCCAGGTGATGGCTGGAGTGTTGCTGGCATTGATCTTGGTACAAAAGACCATACTTTAATTAGAAAACCTGGGTTTACTGGTAATGCAGTAGGATTAGCATCTTTTGGTACAGATGCAGATAACTCAGAATGGTTAGTAAAAGATGTAGATGATTCTTCAAACTTAGGAATGCATACTTTCGCAGAAGAATCAAACGAAATTACAGTAACTTTCACTTTAAACATGGCTACCTTAGCTGATACTATTTCAGCAGTTGATAAAGTTCTTATAAACGGTGCTATTAAGGGGTCACGTGGTGTAGATGCATTTTTAGATGGTGAAACACTTGGTTGGGATTCTAATGCAACAGCAGCTTTGACAAATGTAGGTGGTGATTATTGGTCTGCTTCTTTCAAATTAGCAAAAGGTGATACACTTCTATATAAATACAGATATGTTCTTTCAGATGCTACTAAAGATCAAGATGAACAAGGTGTTTTAGTTCCAAATGCACAAAATCCAGCAGGATGGGATACACGTTTTGTGATAGCAAATGAAGATGTAGTTCTAGATGTAGATTACTGGCAAGTGGAAGAAACTGCTACAGGCATTGATTCAGGTATACCTTTTATTACAACTAAACAAGATACTGTTGCAATTTTCTTCCGTGTTAACTTAGGAGCTGCTTTACAAGCAGGTGAATTTGATCCAGCAACAGATTCAGTTGGTGTAAGAGGAACACCTGAAATATTTGGAAATCCAGGAGATTGGAGTTCAACTGCTTTTTATTTAAAAGAAGAGCCAACAAGAAAAGGTGATAACTTATTTTATAGCGGAGCATTATATTTGCCTGATACAACTTTTAAATCTGGTGTAACTTACATTTACAAATTTGTAACAGAAATAGGAGTTGATAATGCAACTCAATGGGATACTGACCCAAATAGAGAAGTAGCAGGCACATTGAATGATACAACTATTCAATATCAGTACTTCCAAAGAAAAAAACCAGCTTCTACACCTTTAGTTGATGCTTTGTTAAATTTCAGCGTTGACGTAGGTATTCTTGAAGGTTTAGGATATTTTGATGCAGGCGTTGGCGATAAAGTACAAATTCGTGGCGATTTTAATGGTTGGTCTTCTTCTGATCCATTAACATTTGATCCCCTTGATTTTACTTGGGCATTAACTGGTAAAAACTTAAAAAGAGTTGCAGGTGATAATCTTCAATATAAATTCTTTATTGATTATGATTTATCTCGATTTGAAGAATCGAGTATAAATTATCTACCTGGAATTAATGCCGATTTTGGTTATGAAGAGCCAGGTATAACTGGTGGTGGTAATAGAGTTTATACAATTACTAGTGTTGCAGCTCCTGAAACACAAGGTCCAGAATTTACATTCTATAATGGTGTTGACCCAAGAGGTTTAATTGAAAATCCATTGGATGTAACATTCTCAGTTGATATGAATCCTGCAAAATTACATACAGATCCATTTAATCCTGAAAGCGATTCTGTATATATAAAATTTGAAACAAAATATTTTGCCCTTGTAAATGGTTTTTCTGGTGATCTAAACAAATTACCAAAAGAAACACAAGAAAAATTACGCTTCACGGATGATAATAATGATGGTATTTATACTTTAACTATCTCATTAGCAACGCCTTCTCCAAACCACATGGGCTTTACTATAGTTTATGGACAATTAAATGCTGAAAGTGGCAGAACTGTAACTAATGGTTCTGGATTTGATGCTGGACGCCGTTATTATCAATATATCAGACCAGATGTTGATGCAAATGAAAATCTAGTATGGCCATCTACTTATGCATTGCCAACACTTACTTGGGCTGAAAAAGATCTTCCATGGGAAAAAGCATTGGATTATGATAATTTAGCAACAAGTGTTGATGAAAATGCTTCAGTTGTAACAGGTTTCTCCTTGAATCAAAATTATCCAAACCCATTCAATCCAAGTACTACTATTAGTTTTACAATGAGTAGTTCACAAAAAGTTAAACTTGAAGTTTACAATTTACTTGGACAAAAAGTAATGACTTTAGTTAATAACCAATTTATGACTGCTGGTCAACATTCTGTTGCATTTAATGCAGCTAAGCTTGCATCTGGTACATATATGTATCGTTTAGAAGCTGGTTCTGTTTCTGCTACAAAATCAATGACTTTAATTAAATAAGTTTTGAATTGTACAATTATAACCTCCTCATTTGAGGAGGTTATAATTAAAATATAAGATAAATAGCATTTCATTTTTGAAATAATAAATCTTCATTAATTCATTTGAGAAGAAAAGAAAGAAAATTCTTTGGCATCAACTATATACGATATCGCCTCTGCCGCTAATGTTAGTATCGCTACTGTTTCGCGTGTATTTAACAATAGCACAAGTGTTTCACCTAAGACAAAGAAACGTATTTTAGATGTGGCGACCTCTATGGGGTATCATCCTAAAGCATTTGCTCAGGGTTTAGCAAGAAAAAATTCAAAAATGATTATGATCTTGGTTCCTGTAATATCTAATTACTTTTTTATGGAAGTATTAGCGGGAATTCAAGATAAACTTCTAGAATATGATTACGATTTAAATATTTACAATCTGAATTCAAATCAAGCAAATAGAAATTTAAAAGATCAGATTGAATACATAATGAGTAGGGGAATGGCAGATGGGTATTTATTAGTGTCTGTTCATCAAAAAGAAATTCAATGGGAAACCTTAAAGAATTTTGAAAATCCAGTTATACTAATCGATGAATTTCATCAAGAATTTGATTCCGTAAGTGTAGATAGCGTAGAAGGTTCGTATTTAGCTACACAACATTTATTAAACCAAGGTTACGAAAAAATTACATTAATATCGGCAAACCCAAATTCTAAACCAATGCGTGATCGTAAAATTGGCTTTAAACGTGCTTTGGAAGATGCGGGGAAAATGCTAAACGAAGATCAAATTATTGTTTCTGAAGATCTATATCGTGATGGTTTTAGTGAAGAGAATGGGTATAAAGCGATGATAGAATTAATGAAAAAATACCCTGAAACTGAAGCTGTTGTTTGCGCATCTGATATTCAGGCTCTTGGTGCGCTTAAAGCTATGAAAGATATCCATGTTAGGGTTCCAATCATAGGGTTCGATGATATACCAATGTCAAAATTTCTAGGTTTATCTACTATGCGCCAACCCATGTATGAAATGGGGACCTTAGCGTTAGAAAAATTGTTCGATAGAATTCAAAATAAAGACAAACTAATTTCTCATACTGTTTTTTCGCCTGAATTAGTTGTCAGAGAATCTTCGTTTCTTTTACCAGTGAGTATTTAAATTTATTCCTGTTTCTTTTAATCTACAATTAGAACACAATTATTTATGAAAAAGTTTAAGTTTCTTTTATGGCTAAATTTAGGGCTGCTTTGGTTGCCTTATATAAGTGTTGCTCAAGTTATTACCTCTAATCCATCTTTTCCACTAGATACTGATAATATCACCATAACTTTTAATGCTTCTGAGGGAAATAAAGGTTTGGCGAATTTTACTGGTGACGTTTATGCTCATACAGGTGTAATTACCGATTCAAGTAAATCATCTAGTGATTGGAAATATGTTAAAACAAATTGGGGCGTTAATACCGCAGAAACGAAACTGACTCGCACTAGTTCGAACTCATATAAATTAACTATTGGTAATCCAAGACTGTATTATGGAGTACCGCAGTCCGAAAAAATATTAAATTTAGCTTTTGTTTTCAGGAATACAGATGGAAGCAAAGTTGGAAAAGAAGTAGGTGACAAAGATATTTTTCAAGAAATATATGATGCAACAGTAAATGTAACTTTTGCTCAACCTAATGGAACATATAAATTGGTTAATCAAAATGAAGAAGTTGAGTTTTTAGGACTTGGTAATTCACCTGATATGGAATCTTTAAAGCTTGAACTTTGGAGAAATGACGAAAAACTGTTAGAAACCCAAAACGATTCTATAAAATATTCCTATACAACGACAGAATACGGAAAGCAAGTTTTTAAATTAATAGGAACAGATAATTCTATCACTTCAGATACAACAATTTTTAATTTAATAGTAAATGCTCCATCTATAGAAGAAGCGCGTCCATCTGGAATAATTGATGGGATTAATAAACAATCTTCGTCATCGGTCATTTTGTCTCTTTATGCACCCTATAAAGAATACGTTTATGTGGTTGGTGATTTTAATAATTGGGAAGTTGACCCAGCTTATCAAATGAAAAAATATCAAGTAAATAATGATAGTGTTCACTTTTGGCTTGAGATTAATCATTTAGATTCCAAAACAGAGTATGCTTTTCAGTATTTAATTGATGGATCTATCTATACAGCAGATCCTTATTCTGAAAAGATTCTAGATCCATGGAACGATCAGTGGATAAATGAAAAATATTTAGCTTATCCAAATTTAAAACCGTTTCCAACAGGAAAAGCAGAATCACCAGTAACCGTTTTTCAAATTGAAGAAGATGAGTATAACTGGAAAGTTGAAAATTTTGAAAAACCTGATAAAAATGCGTTTGTTTTTTATGAATTACTTGTTCGAGATTTTGCATCTGTTCCAACCTATAGAACTCTTATAGATACATTAGATTATTTAAAACGTCTTGGAGTAAATGCCATTAAATTAATGCCGATTGCTGAATACGATGGCAATGATAGTTGGGGTTATAATCCTGCTTTTCACATGGCTTTAGACAAATATTATGGAACAAAAAATGATTTAAAAGAGCTTATAGATTCTTGTCACGTTAATGGAATCGCAGTTGTTCTTGATGTAGTTTTTAATCATGCAACAGGTCAATCACCTCTTGTAAGAATGTATTCAGATGCAAATGGAGTACCTTCATCAACAAGCATTTATGCATTTCCTTCAGCAAGACATCCCTATAATGTATTTAATGATTTAAATCATGGTTCATCGGCTACCAATTATTGGTTTAAACGGGTATTAAAATTTTGGATAGAAGAATATAAAATTGATGGTTACCGTTTTGATTTATCTAAAGGTCATTACATTGGTAATACCTCTGATGTTGGAGTTTGGAGTTCATATAATCAATGGAGAATTGATCATTGGAAAGACAACTTTAACTATTTGAAAGGCATTGACCCTAAGTTCCTCGTAATTCTTGAACATTTAGGTGATAATTCAGAAGAAACTGTTTTAGCCAATCATGGTCTATTAATGTGGGGTAAAATGACAGAATCATACAATGAAGCCACTATGGGATGGAATGAAAATGGCAAATCAGATTTTAAAAATGCTTATTACAAGTCACGTAACTGGAATCATGCAAATCTGGTTTCATATATGGAATCACATGATGAAGAACGTTTAATGTATAAAAACATTTTATATGGAAATTCAACAAATACATCACATAATGTGAAGTCTTTATCAGTTGCAACTGAGAGAATGAAAACTGCTGGAGCCTTTTTCTTTACCATTCCTGGACCTAAAATGATGTGGATGTTCGGTGAACTTGGTTATGATGTTTCTATAAATCAAAGAGTAGTTGGTGGTACGGTTAGTAATGATAATAGGACAATAAGAAAACCAATTTTATGGGACTACTATAACGATCCTGATAGAAATAGCCTGTATAAAGCTTTCGGTGATCTAATTAAATTGCGTACGAAAAACCCTGTTTTTTATGATGAAACTACAACTGTATCAATGTTTACTTCAGGTTCATTAAAAAGAATGGAACTTCATCACAATACGAATATCGTTAATATTGTTGGTAATTTCGATGTGACTGAAAAAAATATGAATTTTTATTTTCCTGAAACTGGTAAATGGTATGACTATTTTGGAAATGATAGTTTAGATGTAACCAACACTTCTGAAGAATATCTATTGCAGCCCGGTGAATTCAGAATTTATTCGAAAGTGAAATTCGAACAAGTTCCTTCAACTTTGGTAACATCAAATGAAAAGAAATCAGATAGTAACTTACCTAAAACGTTTGAGCTCAATTCGATTTACCCAAATCCATTTAATCCTGCAACAACCATTCAATATAGTATGTCGTTAACAACTAATCTTACTATTGATGTAATTGATATTATGGGAAGAAACATTGCAACCCTTCATAGAGGAGTACAAGTTGCTGGTGTGCATAATCTCAATTGGGATGCAAGTAAAGTCGCAAGTGGAATTTATTTGATTAGAATGCAAGCCGGTTCGCAAGCACTTATTCGAAAAGTTACTTTGATAAAATAAAAAAGATTTTTACCAAACTGCATTAGGTGTAAACCTAAGGCAGTTTGGTTATATTTGACTCATGCGTATAGATAGTCGTTTCTTTAATAGAGTCATTTTTATTGCTACCCTTTTCAGTATTGTTCTTATTGCCATTTTTACATGGAAAGGCAGCAACGATCATAAAACTGATTTCATTACGAAATGGATGGACTCCAGCGAATGGAATAATAGCTACGTTAGGCTTTTGGGTTCTCAAGATTCTACAAAACTTGGAAATATTAACAAGCCTTTAATAATCTATTTTTGGGCAGGTTGGTCAGAATTGTCTATTAATGGTCTAAAGGAAATCGCCAATTTAAAACCCGATTCTTTCACACTAATTGCACCTGTTGTTAAAGACAATGAAGAAGCAGAAGCACGCTTAGACTCCGTTACAACATCAAAGGCAATTCTTAGTTATGGAACCTATTTATATCTTGAAAAACACGTTCCTGCGGTTCCATCTTTAATTTATATTGATGAATCTGGTAAAATCGTGGATATAAAAATTGGTTATTTAGATCCAAGTAGCTTATCTAAGCTTCCTTATTATAGCAAAAAATCGGATTAAGTAGCATGCCCTTAAATCCTTTACTCATTGCGAATAAGAAAATAGTACAAGATAATTATTTGGATTTCAATTATTTATCTAGAGGGCTTCAACATGCTGATGGGTTTTTTACATCGTTTAGCTTAAAAGATTTCACGATTGCAGATTATGATAAACACAAAGAACGGATAAGAGAATCCGCCGAAATTGCAGGTTTTTCTAGCGCATTAAATTTCGATAAATTGATTCAAGAAATGATTGAATCAATCATAAAAACTAAGTTTAATACAAATAGCAAGACGAATACCTTTTGGTGTAAAATGCTTTTTTGGCGTCAGAATGGAACGGCCTATCAACTTCAAGAATGGAATGATTCTCCAGTTCAGACTTTAATCATGGTTAAACCTGATTGTGATACAGAACATTCAGATCCAATTTTATTGACAAGTGTCAAAATTTGTAGAATTCCAGATAAGTCTATGTCGTGCAAAGTTAAATGGCTTAATGGAGCAAATTCAATTCAGGCCCAAATTGAAGCAAAAAGAAAGTACGGGAATTTAGCATTAATGCCTTCAGTAAATGGGTGGATTTCTGATGCCGCAAATTCGTGTGTAGCTTGGGTCTATGAGGGTTCTGTCTGTACTCCTTCAATAGTATGTGATGCATTAGTTGGAACAACAATTCATTCTTTTTATAATTTCTGCGAATTGAATTCAATTCCTCTAAAGTTTGTTGAACAAGACATAGAGACAATTAATCCAAAAGTTGAATGGTTTTTATTTAATGCGCGACAGGGTTGTTTTCCAATTGATTGTTACCAAAATCAAAAAATTACCTATTCGGAATTTAGCACCGATTTAATGAATGAGTTTAATCAATGGCGTTGGAATCAAGCAAAAAAAGTTTATTAACTTGAGTTTGGAATATCAAAGAACTATGAAAACTGGTATAAAAATATCCTCATTTGGTTTCGCAGCTCTAATGGTATCACTTACACTCTCAAAGTGCTAAGCAGCGAATATGTAATTTAGATTAATACTCTGAGACCGTGAAGTGATTTGAAAAAACCATGAAATGCAATCTTTACCCAATTGGAAGTAAAATTCGAGATTTTTTTCATGTTGCCTTCGGTATCACTTTTCAGTTTAATAATGTTTTTATTAGTTTTTTTGTTCATTGCTAAAAGTATGGTCGCAATTCTTTACCGAATTCAATTTATTAGGAATATTTTAAACATTTAACATTCAAGCTTTGAGTATTATTTTTTCAAAAGAAACGACAGATTTATTTATTCAACATATTTCCGAATTGGGAGATGTTGTTTTTCTTGAATCTCAACTCAACCAAGGTTTCTCTTATTTAGCTTGGAATGCTGAATTTGTTTGTCAAGCTGAAGTAAATCAAGAAGATTTTTCTTCAAAATTCGATTTATTTACACATGTTGATCAATCATGGAAGTTCGGTTTTATTTCTTATGATGTAAAGAATCATTTGGAAGAAAAGCTTGAGTCTAAAAACGTAATTTCTGCAAATTTGCCAGATTTATGGTTTATGATTCCAAAAATGCTACTAAAAATTGATGCTCAAACACATAAAGCAGAATTAATTTTGGGTGATAAAAAGTTGTTTTTAAATGAATTAGAAATAGCAAGAAAGAAGAATTTTGAAAAAAACTATTCAATATTAAATTGGCAAACTTTTACAAGTAAAGGAATTTATTTGAATCGAATAGAAGAAATAAAAACGGCCATTAAAGAAGGTTCTTATTATGAATTAAATCTCTCACGACTAATCACTACAGAATTTACTGGTTCTGCCTATGGCTTGTATGCTGCCTTTAGAGAGTTAAATCCTGTTCCTATGGCTGCCTTCATTAAAACAAAAGAATGGACTATTTGTTCGGCCTCACCAGAGATCTTCATCTGTAAAAAAGGGGATGAAATTATTTCTAAACCTATAAAAGGTACTAGGGAAAGATTTCAGAACGTGGTTGATGATGAGAGAGTTAAAAAAGAATTAGCGGAGTCCATTAAAGAAAAGGCAGAAAACTTAATGATTGTCGATTTAGTTAGAAATGATTTTAATCGTATATGCCAACCTGGTTCCGTATCAGTAACCTCTCTGTTTGCTATCAAGTCTTATACAACGGTACATCAAATGGAATCTACTGTAACTGGGAAATTAAGATCTGATGCAAATTATTCAACTATTTTTAAGGCTGCGTTTCCAATGGGATCAATGACGGGTGCCCCAAAAATCGCTTCAATGCTTGCGATAGATTCCTTAGAAAATTATAGAAGAAATGTCTATAGCGGTTCAATTGGTTACATAGATGAACATCAAAATGCAGAATTTAATGTTGTGATTAGAACCGCAATTATTAAAAATGGCAAGTTGTATTACAGTGTAGGTGGGGCAATAACAGCCGATTCGAACCCAGAAGATGAATGGATAGAAACACAGACAAAAGCTGAAATTCTGCGATTAGCAATGATTAAAAATCAATAAGTAAAAAACAATTGTAGTTAATTAACCGCCAACTATTAAAGCACGTATGTTTTTTATGGACAAGGTGTCTATTGTAAGATTATATAAATCGTCTTCACCATTACCGTTAGAAATTGGTTGATCTTGAACTTCAATTTTATTAATAACAATCTTTTTAATTTGTCTCCCTCTCGAGTTAGTTGCTTTTTCTTCAACAGCTGTTTCATAAATTCCAATGCCCATTTCTGCTTTTTCTTTTTTGCCCAATTTTTTCATTTTACCCTTCTTGGTCATGATGAACAAATTCCAATCAATTTTACCCAATAATCGATATTCAATAATAATATCCATACCACTCATACTTATACTAGCTTCAATTTTGTATTCCATTTTACCAGGCTCTACACTGTAACTTGGGTCTTCCATGAGATAATAGCCAATCATAAAATTTTTCTTCATTTGACTTAAGGAATCAACAAAAATAGGATCTGTTACAATACGTAATAACTCTCTTTTTCTACTAAGTTCAGTTTCTTCAGATGAAATCCTTAATATAGAATTGTTAACACCTGTTTTAGTTTGAATCATTTCAGAAAGAAATGTAACTAACTGATTGAGCTCACCTCTTACTTTTATGATTTTTTTAGGATTATAAATATCTCTTTGATCAGGAATGTAATAAGCCAAAGGTTTTCCATTTATTTTCGGAATTGGTTTATCATAACCGGGAAATAAAATGCTACAACCTGACACAACAAAGATGGATAAGAGTAAATAGGTTAAGTAAGGTAACTTCTTATAGGGCATGTTTGAAAGTACAAAATCTTTGGTCAATTGAAATCAATAAAAAAATAAAATTAGGCATTTAATACGAAAAATCTAAATAACCAAGCATTTCTTAGATGCGTTAATTAACAAAAAAAACTCAATGAGAGATTCTGTATTTCGATTATATTACTTGAAATATACATTTAGTTGTTTAGATTCAGTTCTAAAAAATCGAATTCTTAATTTACTCTTAGGTTTAAATTGAATTAGGTCTTCAAGAAGCAAATTCCTAATTTATCTTTAATTTGCTTTAAAAGTACAAATAGTAAATAATCAATATGAAGATTGGCATTCTTGGAGCTGGAATTTCTGGACTTAGTTTAGGTTTTTTCCTAAGAGAATTAGGAGAAGAAGTTTTGTTAATAGAAACTTCAAAAAAAGTTGGTGGAGCAGTTAAAACGGAAACGAAAGATGGATTTACTTTTGAATATGGTCCAAATTCCCTATTGAATACATCAGATAAAATTACTGGTATGATAAAAAAAATTGGTCTTGAATCTGAGTTAATCAAAGCCCAATCAATTGCTAAAAATCGGTACATCATAAAAAATGCAAAATTAGTCGCATTGCCAACTAGTCCAATTAATTTCCTGAGAACAAGTTTGTTTTCTTTAAAAGCAAAATTACGTCTTCTAAAAGAACCATTTATTCCAAAGGGCACCAATGAATTAGAATCTTTAGCAGATTTCGTGAAAAGGCGTTTAGGGGATGAATTCTTAGATTATGCCATAAATCCATTTGTCGCTGGAGTGTATGCAGGTGACCCCAAACAACTTTCAGTTAAATACGCTTTCAAAAAGCTGTATGATTTAGAGCAAAAGTATGGCTCGCTTATAAAGGGTCAAATTAAAGGGGCAAATGAACGAAAAAAAAGTGGCGAAGTCGCAAAAAATTCAGCTGAGATGATTTCCTTTAAAAATGGATTAGGTTCCATGATTACACATTTAGAAGAGTATTTGGAGACTTCTATATTAAAAAATTGTAGCATTGAAGCTATTCATCAATTAAATGATGGATGGAGCGTCTCTTTCCATAACGTTCTGGAAACAGCAGATTTTGATATTTTAATCAATACTGTACCTGCTCATAAGCAATTAGAAATTCCATTTACTTTTTTGACAAAAGACAATCGTAACTATTTTAAAGATATCTACTATCCACCTGTAACTGTTGTTCAATCTGGATATAAAAGAGAAGATATTGCACATAATTTAGATGGTTTTGGCTATTTAACACCTGAAAAAGAGAATCGTAAAATATTAGGTTGTTTATTTAGTTCTCAGATTTTTGAGTATAGATCACCAAAAAACCATGTTTTACTTACCAATTTTATTGGTGGTTCAAGACAACCTGAACAAGCTTTGTTAAATGATTCTGAACTGTTAAAACTCGTATTAGACGAACATAAACAACTACTTGGTGCAAAAAATGAACCCATATTTACTGAAATTATTCGTTGGAAAAAAGCAATACCTCAATACTCAATAGCTTATGCTGAGATAAAAAAAAGAATTGAAGAAATGGAACAGGCCAATCCAGGATTAATTTTTAGTGGAAATTGGGTGAATGGAATTAGTATGAGTGATTGTATAACTCAAGCTTTCGTTTTAGCTGAAAAACTGACTCAAAAGAAACTCAGCACTTAAGAGTAACCTAATTCAATTTGTCATTCTGGGCTTGACCCCGAATCCCTGCCTAATTTGGGCATAAATTCAAGATTATATTATGAAGCTAAATCAGGTTCTTCCTTGTTTATGCTGAGTTTTTATTAACTAGATTGTATTAATCCTTAAACCTAACTCATGTTAATAAGGTGTACATAAAAAAACTGATTTCCCTCAATTTAAAAGGGAAAATCAGGCTTTGTTATAGATTTCGATTTATAAAGTACAATCAACTAATAAAACGATAATTTTTGTTGATAACACAAATAAATACCCTCAAAATTATCATTGAAAATCAGCTATTACCTGATTAAACAAAGGATAAACTAGCACCCTCAAAAAATTATCGGGTAATTACGTACCAGATAACGTAAAACCAAGAAAAAAGGCCATGAATAATAGCCCATAACACTGATTTGTTAATAGACCAAGAAATGGCAATTGCTAACACACTTCCAAAAGTAATTCCAGATTTAACTACTTCTTGATTTCTACTCATACAGGTTCCTTTCATTTTAATTAGGTGATTTTATCAAACTAAGACGTCAGTTTATGTAAAGGTTGTTATAAATATCCTCTAGTTTATTGAGACTTACAAATAGAAGTCTCAATAAACTATTCGGTGATAGTTCACTATTAGAATAGCAAAAAATCTACAAATTTGTCTTCTACTATTTGACTCACAATTAGAATGTAATTTTTCCTTCTTCCATAGGATTCATGTCATACAACGAAGAAACCGTTGATTGAACTGTTTTATACCAATCTGAGCCATGTTTATCGTTTATTTCGTAAAAATCGCCAAAATCGTGTGGTCGAACTCGATAATTCCATTCTTCCTTTTTCTCATTGAAAACAGGTTGAATGTGTAATAATTCATGATAAATAAGCATATACTTCGTTTTTTCATCCAAGAAATCCCAAGCTTCACCTGAAATTTCAATGAGATAATCATAACCAGAATAATATTTTACTTCTCGTGAACATTTAAGGCATTTTGCAACAACTGTTTTACTAATATTGGGATAAACAAGTAGGTATCCAATTTCAGCAGGTCGTAAGTCTATGTTTTCTTTTTCCAATACTTGTTTTCCAAATGCTTCCATTTCAGGAGATTCTAATAATTCTTTACCTGAAAGAGCAATTCTACCTGTTGGATCTAATGAAGACGGAGCATCTTCTTGTTCGTTAATATCTAAAGGTTCTTTAAAATCTTCCATATAGCTGTGAAATTCGGATTTAAAATGTATAATTGATTGATAAAATGTAATTAAGTCTCTGATTTCTAACTCAAATTGAATTAAAAAAGAAAATCAAGATTTCAAAAATGAATTTTGTTGGTAAACAAAAGCGCAATTTGTTTTCAATTTAATCAGAAACAACTCCATAAAAGATACTGAATTTATTTTCGAATACGTGTTGTGAAAAGAAAAGTCTTTAGAATAGGTAAGTAATAGGTTTCAATTGTTTGCAAGATCTGTACTATTTTGACTAACAAATACTGAGTTCATTTTCTTTTAAGAATGTATCGTTTCATTAAATAACGGTTAAGAGTTTATAATCATTTAAATCAACTTTAAAGGAATCAGAAATACGACTAAATGTATCTATTTGAAAGATGAAATCTATAGTAAAATAAGATAAAGTGTTAATAATTAATAGTTTAATTCTGAGTTATTCACTATTGGCCATTGATATCTGATTGTATGTATAGAAAAATTAAGGGAATCTAATATATACTATACTAAAAAATGTTAGAAAAAAAACTGAATTATTGATTTGTAGCTTACTCTAGCTAATAAATTTTTTATAATTGATGAAACAAATTTTACTTAGTATAAAATATTTAGATTATGACTGGATCAACTCGTGTGACTTGTAATGGCTATAGGATAGAGGCCAAGTATTCTGGAAAGATGACTTCTGAACTGTTAGAAGATACAAATCGCCAAATTCGTTCGTATGTAGAAAAAGGATGTAGAATCATTCTCTATAACACTTTAGACATGGCAAAACCTGAAATGAAACTTTCCATATTAATGAAAAAATTTGACATGGAAATAGGATCAAGATTGAGTGCCTGTGCAACCGTAACATCCGACCCGACAACGGCATTTATGGCAAAAATGGCGTTCATTTTTACGCCAAATCACAAAGTTTTTTATAATCAATTAGACGAAGCGTTAGCTTGGTTACAATCTAATTCCTCAAGAAGAATAGTAGCCTAGTTTAATCAACACATATAGTTTTCGAATTGAAAACTAAATGTGTTTAAACTGATTAAACTTCAATTCCTATATTAAGAACATAAGTTCAAGAATTACATTTATTTAAAAGGTGATAAATCTTGATTTATTCGAATAGCTTGTCTAGACAATTTTATTGCCAAATAAAGTGAAACGATAGCGCCAATAAACAAAAAGGGTACATTTTCTTTCATTAAGAAAAAATCATATAAACCATGGAAAAGTATCGCTGCGCCAATTCCCATAATAGAAACTATCAAAGCATTTCCGTAGAATTTTCCCCAACCTACAAAAAAACCAATTAATACGCCGAAAGTTGCATGAGCAGGCACTGCGGTAAACATTCGTAAAACGCCTACAGAAAAACCGTAGTCAAAAACATATAATATATTTTCAAAGGTTGCAAAACCAAGGGCAATCATTACACTGTAAATAATTCCATCATAAGGTTCATTAAACTCAGGATTTTTATAACACAGTAACCAAAAAAAAGTGAATTTGGAGATTTCTTCGCTAAACGCAACAGAAAAAAACGCATATTTTGCAACGCCAGCAAATGTATTGTCATTTACAAAACCAAAGTCTGAAATAAAAGAGGTTAGATAAATCGCAGGGTAAATGCTTAACCCTCCAATCAGAAATGTTTTTAATAATAGTAATTTTGGTTCCTTTTCGTATTTATCTGCTAAATAGAAATAAATAGATAAAGCTAATCCTGGAGCGATTGCAAGTGCAAAAAGAACGAGTGGATGAGAATAAAATTCTGGCATGAATAAGAATGTTTACTATGAGTCTACAAAATAAGTAAATTTGTGAATGGAATTATCATTGGAAAACTATATTAACGAACAATTTGCAACACTTAAGCTTCATTTCTCTAGTAAGAAAAAGAATTTTAGTAAAGTAGGTATTCTTGATGTACACTTATGTTTGAAAAAGCTAAATGAAGTAGCGTCTCTAATGGAAATGCTTTTACCCGATAAAGTTAAAGCGGAAAAATTGATGGGTTCATTATGTACAATTTATAAAAAAATGGGGCAATTGAGGGATATTCAGGTTATTAAGAGTTCGCTTTTTACGTATGGCGAATCAATGGATTTATATTTTGATCGAATTCATTACCTAGTTGATCAAAAAGAGAAAAGTGTTGAAGTTGAAGTTTTTGATTCAATGAATGACTTTGAGCTTAAAGGCAAAAAGAAGTTTTTAAAGAAAATGATTCAAATTCAAAATACACTGAATAAGACGGAGTTAGTCGATCTTGCTAATGAGAATATACAGCAGTCAATTTCTAGCATTACGCGTAAATTATTGTCGGTAAAAATCTCTGAGGAAATTTATCATGATATTAGAAGGTCAATAAAAACAATTGGCTACATCAATAATTTATTAGCTAAAGGTGTAGGAAAAAATGATTTAATGGTGAAGTCGAAATGGATGAAACCCATTGCTAAAGAGCTTGAAGAATGGCACGACAAAGTCATTTTAAGAGATTTTATTGTCGGCATGCTACTTAATGAATCAGAAGTTGAATTTTTACAAGAATTTGAACGACAAGAGGTTCAGCTTCTCTTTAGTAAAATTGAAGTAGAAACTATTCATCATCTAAAACTTTTTCGTATTCACTTCGATAAATTAATTATTGAACTTGAGGAACGTCTGTAACTTGCCATTTCATAGAATAGCGCCATTTATCGAAATATAGATTTCCGCCTTTCCATTCAACTTCTCCACGTTGTGAGTCAACTGTTTCTGAGCGATAATGTTTTTTTTCAGGGCTAAATTCTTGGGAATAATCATCATTAAACACTAAACGATAACTGTCAATTCCGCCTAAATAAAAATTTTGAACTTCAGGATTATCACTCGAAAGTTTGCCATGAGTAACATCAATTGGCACCCACCCGAATGGCTCAAAATAAGCTAAAAACCAATCGTGCATCGTATCAAAAGAAGTGTCAGAAAACTCCCAACCTGATTGCCATTTTGTTGGAATTCCGTTCATGCGATAAAGTGTCATAAGCAATAAAGAAACCTGTCCACAGTCGGCATGGCCTGCATTAAAAGCATACTCACTAATATTTGGAATAGTTGAATATTCTCTAGCACTAGCCCAGAGAATGGAATCAACATAAGTGAAGAGTTTATCTGCTATATGAAAAGGATTCGTTTCATCACCCACAATTTCTGCTGATTTTTCACGAAGTTCCTCTGTAAAACGAATATGAGGGAAGCGTTCTTCCAAATAAGGTTGTAATGCTTTTTGAGTGTTTAGTGGTTTTACCGTTTTTTCATTTAAATCGACGTATTCTGCATAACTTGTAAATTCGTATTCTACCCAAAATGTCGTTTGTTCGTCTTTTTTTGCGGTTTTTTCGAAAAAAATAGTACGTTGAAGATTTTTATTTGAAGCAATTTTATGTTTCTTCGGTTCGGAATTTATATAGTTGATATCTGTTTGCCTTCCGTCGAGTTCTCTTGGAAATGGAATCCAAACCTTAATTGATTCTCCATCAGGAACGGCGTTTTCAATTACCTGTAAAGAATATCTTATTTTAAATCGTTTAGGAAGAACAAATCGTTTTCCACTTTCTTTCGATTGATTAATTACATCTGTATGATGAGGGTGAGTGCGATAAAGAACCGCATTATCCAAAAAGTATTTCTTAGGTTCGCTTAAGCGCTTTTTAGTATCTTCATTTAGGTAAAAAAGATTAGATGCCGCCGATTTGAAATAGTACGTTTTCCCATCAATCCACATTTTTTCCAAAAGGTTTTCTGCATCATAATCCTCGAATTCTTCTTCAGTTAAGTCTTTGATATAAAATGCGAGTTTGTCAAAAGCCTCGTTTCTATCTAAGTTAAAATCGAGTTCAATTCTGCGCATTCGATCTAATTCGAATTCAAGAGCTTTTTTATGGCTTGAAGAAATCGATTTTCCGGATTCTAGCCAATCTTTAATAAATTCACGAGATTCAATAAAATAGCCCTCATCTATTTGTGATTGTACTAATTCAAGTTCAGATGGAGTAAAATCTGGAGTACAAGATGATAGTGAAAGTAAAAGCATGACGGAAATAGTTAGTAGAAATAAACGAGATAGTAACATACACTACATAAAATCTATGGTTTGAACTCTAAGAATATACTCAACTTTCAGATTTAGACTCTTTGTAAAGTTCATTAATTTTTTTAAAAGGTGAGCGTACTCCGAAAAGTTATTTCTAGCAATATCTTCGTAGAATTCGTAGAATTTAAAAGGGTGGAACCAGAAAGAATCGACTTTTTGGAGTGGACTTATAATTCAACAACTTTATAGGTTTATAACTCTTCAATTTTTGCACGATTTTTTTAATTTCTATAATTAGTTTTGAAAACCGTATTTTTTGCGCATGAAAGTATTAGGAATTGAATCCTCGTGTGATGAAACCTCAGCCTCTGTTTGGAATGGAACAAGTATTTTATCGAATGTAATTGCTTCTCAAGCAATACATGAACAATTTGGTGGAGTTGTACCCGAATTGGCTTCGCGTGCACATCAACAAAAGATTTGGTCAACGGTAGAACAAGCTCTTTTAGAAGCCAAATTATCAGTTCAACACATAGATTATATTGCCGTTACGAATGGGCCTGGCTTAATGGGAGCTTTGTTAGTTGGTCTTAGTTTTGCAAAAGGATTAGCGCTTCAAACGGGAATACCAATTATTGGTGTGAATCACATGGATGCGCATATTTATGCCAACTTTGTTGGTGAAAAGAAACCAACATTTCCTTTTTTAGCACTCACCGTTTCAGGTGGACACACCCAAATCGTACTCGTGAAAAATTTCTTTGAACACGAATTATTAGGGCAAACTCGTGATGATGCAGCCGGTGAAGCCTTTGATAAAATTGGAAAAATGTTGGGCTTAACGTATCCGGCAGGACCTCAAATTGATAAATTGGCGAAATTAGGGAATAAAAAAGCATTCAAATTTCCACAAGCCAATCTTGAAGGGTACGAGTTTAGTTATTCAGGATTAAAGACTTCTGTGTTGTATCGTTTAAAACAAGAAGTAGAACCCGAAGCGTTTGTAGCTCAACATCTTAGCGATTTATGTGCGTCAATTAGTGATGCCATTACAGAACCTATGGTAAAAAAAATAAAAAAAGCAGTTCTTGAGTTTGAAGTTAAAACGGTTGTTTTAGCAGGAGGAGTTTCAGCGAATGGAATGTTGCGTTCTAAAATGAAAACCTTAGCAGATAATCATAAATTGAATTTATTTGTACCTGATATAGCCTATTGCACAGATAACGCAGCTATGATTGCAATTACAGGAGCTTTAAAAGCCGAACGAGGGATGATTGATACTCTTGGACTTAAACCATTTGCAAGTTCGACTTAAATTAACTCAAATTTGGACTTCGTTTCTATAAATAATGGCAGTGGTTTTCGCAAAAAAAACGGTCAACCATTGGCCGACATGGGATTTCTTTCCAATGTCTTTGTACGCAACAAGCACTTTTTTTTGAATAATTTGGTTCTCAGGCTCAGATGCTGGGTCGAGGCCCAGCATGACCAAAAAATATGTGTGAACTAAGATCAATTTGATGAGGACAAGCTCTTGTTTTCATTGATTATGAAAAAAATCTTTATCAAAATTAATACACTTTATAAAGGTCAAAGTCCGAATTTGACTTAAATTAATCTTCGTAAATCGCTTTCAATAAGCGCCTTCCATACTGATTCGCATCATATTTTTGAGCAGTATGTAGAGCTTCTTGACTCATTTTTTTCAATAAATCAGGTTTAGTTAAAAACTGTTCTATAGATAGGACAATTGCGTCCGAAGAGCGAATAGGAATGAGAAAACCATCTTTTCCCTGCTCAATAACAGTTCCTGAATTTAGCGTGCAAATTACAGGTAAGCCGTAGGAAAGAGCCTCATAACTCACCGTTGCTGAACCTTCGCATATACTTGGAAGAAGAAGAAGGTCATGTGAGGCATAGAGTTCGGGCATTTTTGCTCGTTCAACTGATCCTAAAAGCTGAACATTTTTTGGAATTTCTTGAAGAGTAATTTCTTTTTCTAAAGTTCCTGCGATACTAAATTCTACTTTAGGTAAACGAGTTGCTGCTTCAATTAAATACCGCAATCCTTTACGAATTCCGCCATTCCCAACAAATAAAAGAGATAATTGTTTACCAAGTGATTTTGGTTCAAGCTTAATAGAATTTGATTTTGAGTAACCATAAGGAACGACTTTAATTTTAGTCGATGAAATGCCCAAATTGATTAAACTTTGTTTCACGAAATCAGAGCCACAAAGAACGATATCTGCTAAATGATTCTCGTCTAATTCTACTTGCTCATAAGCTAAACTTTTTTGTCCTTTTTTGTAATCAATGCCATAAAAACTAAACTCAGATTGCAATAAATCAAATTCGGTTTTCCTTGGAATTAAGGTCTGTTCGAGTAGTTTAGTTTTACTTTTCGATTCTGAATGAGAGAAAATATCTTTAGCAACTGTATTAAAAGCATAGATATAAGAAGAGTTTAAACTGCCAGTCTGCATTATTTTTTGTTGAAATAAACGACTGAATTCAAGAAAAACACCAGTTTCTAATTCTCGGTTATGTCTGTTTTTTCGTAAGGCTTCAGAGTAAGATAATCCCAAAGAAAAAAAAGAAGTAACTAAATCGGAAGGAATTTCAGGGTGATATCGATTTAACATTTTTTTTACAGATGAAAGAGGAATTTTCTGCATAAATGAAGAAATTCGAGTATTCGGCATCCAAATATCAGTGAATAATTGCCCTAAAAGGTGTTTTTCATGGAAAAAAACAGGAACTGCATAATGCATACGTGCTCCAAGTTGAATTACATCAATAGCTCGACTTTCGTTCATCCTAAAACTTCTTCCATTACAGAGTGCCATTCTTTTGTGAGTTGCTTTTTGGATAAAAACTTTTCGAAATAGATTCGAGCATTTGAGCCTAAGATATGATTTTGCTCAGTTTGCTCTTTTAGTTGAGAAATTGTTTGAAAAACAGATTCCGTTTCGTTTTCAATAAATGAATAACCACACTGTGCCTGACGAATCAATTTGGCTGAATCGGCGTTTTTATCTCCAATAAAAATAACGGGTTTGGCACTTGCCATATATCCAATTAATTTACTGGGATAAGCAATTCCTTCAAAACTAGAACTCAAAGTTAGCCAATTTATATCTCCGCAAGCCATTGAATCTGAAAGTTCTTCTCTATCAACATAGGGTTTGAAGAGCACATTTTTTAGTCCTAAGTCATTAACTTTTTGTTTTAAAACAGGCATTTGTGGGCCGCCGCCAGTAAATAAAAATCCAATCGTTGAATCTTGACTCGCTCGAATAATCACTTTTAAAAGACAATCTGGATTATGGGCAAGTCCAAGATTTCCGGAATAGTGAATAATGAACCTATTTTTTAACCAATTAGGTAAATTTTCTCTAATAAGAGAACTGGATTGCGCTTTAATTTCGTTAGCGTCGCTCCAAATAGAAATTTGTCTCAGCTTATTTTTATCTTGTTGATATTTTTCTAATAAAAGTGACATATTGTGAGAAAGCGGAATTATTCTATCAGCAGAGAATAGAATTTTTTCATGAAGTTTAAATATGATAGCGTAAATTACTGATTTTACTGAAAAAAGATTTGCTGCAACTTCTGCTTCGGGATGTAAATCCATGCACCAATACACAAAACGCGAATTTCTTATCAATTTGTGAATAAACCCAATTGTTCCTAATAATGGAGGAGTGGTTAGTGTGATTAAACAATCTGGTTTTAGTTTAAACGATTTGAATAAAGCTAGAATAAAAAAAGAAGCGTAATCTTTGAGTCGTCCTTTATGTGAATGTCGTCCAAAATTGGTCTGATTCACACGATGAATTTCAACTTTGTTTTTTCTTTCAAACTCTGGTAAAATCGAACCCGAAAAATCGTACAAATAACGAGAACAAATCACAGAAACTCTGTAGCCTTTTTGTGCAAAGGATTCGGCTAGATCAGTTAAAGCCAAAGCAGTTGCGGCGTTATCAGGCCAATAATGTTGATTAATAAAAACTAAATGTTGCTGTGGTAAATTCAAATTTTAATGTTAAATGGTATTATTGAAAGCCTGAATTTCTAGAATTCATTAAATACGAAATATTAGAGGTAATAGCAGCAGACAAAAAATAAGATAAGTATCATTTGGCTTCGCTTGCTTTTGGTATCTCTGACACTTACACCGTACCGCAAAGTGAAAAATGATAGTTATTAAGGCAATGTGATGAGAAGTCAGGAAGCTGTATTTAGTTTAGGTCTAGATTTCACTTTTTGAGTTTAGACTCAGTAAGAATTTTTGTGGATTGAAATAAATGTTTAAATTCTTCCAAAAAAATAATCTAAACCTTAATTTCGGTTAATCGTTTAAAATTGAATCATTAATTATTAAGTCAATAATAAACTGAAAACAAAAAAGCAGTGAGATAAAGATTCCCACTACTTTTAAAATCAAGCTAAGCCAACACGCTTAAAAATAGTCTCAACTTGACGCGTATGATGTTTCAAATCAAACGCATCGTCGATTTCTTCTTTAGTTAAATGTGAAGTTAAAGTAGAATCAGAATCCACTAATTCACGGAACATGCGTTTTTCGCGCCAAGCTTTCATCGCTAAAGGTTGAACAGTATCATACGCTTCCTCACGAACTAAGCCTTTTTCAATAAGCATTAATAAAAGACGCTGAGAAAACACTAATCCAAAGGTTTTATTGATGTTTTCGAGCATATTGTCTTCGTACACCACAAGATTATCAATCAAGTTTGCGAAACGACTCAACATGTAATCGAGTAGAATCGTTCCATCAGGAATTATAATACGCTCAGCTGAAGAGTGAGAAATATCGCGTTCGTGCCATAAAGGAATATTTTCAAAAGCTGTTACCATATAACCACGTAAAACTCTTGCGCAACCAGTAATGTTTTCAGAACCAATAGGATTGCGTTTGTGAGGCATAGCTGAAGATCCTTTTTGACCTTCATAGAATCGTTCTTCAGCTTCACGAGTTTCTGATTTTTGTAAATGACGAACTTCAACCGCCATTTTTTCCATACTCGAACCAATTAAAGCAAGCGTTGACATATAAAATGCATGACGATCTCTTTGTAAGGTTTGAGTGGAAATTGGAGCAGCGGCTAAACCTAATTTTTCGCAAGTATAGGCTTCAACTTCAGGTGGAATATTGGCAAAAGTTCCTACAGCGCCTGAGAGTTTTCCGACTTCAACATCACGAGCAGCTAGCAGAAAACGTTCTCTGTTTCGTAGCATTTCTGCGTACCAAAGAGCGCATTTTAACCCAAAAGTGGTTGGTTCAGCGTGAACACCATGAGTTCTTCCCATCATTACTGTGTTCTTGTGTTTCTTTGCTTTTTCCGCCAAAACCTGAATAAAACGGTCAATTCCGTCTAAAATTAACTTATTTGCTTTTTTTAAACGAACGCCCCAAGCAGTATCAACCACATCTGTACTAGTTAACCCATAGTGAATCCATTTTCGCTCGTCACCAAGCGTTTCTGAGACTGCACGCGTGAATGCTACAACATCATGACGAGTTGCCTTTTCAATTTCTTTTATTCGGTCGATGTTAAATGAAGCTTTTTCATAGAGTTTATCAACATCTTCTGATGGAATGTGTCCTAATTTGCTCCAAGCCAAGCAGGCGGCTAATTCGACATCAAGCCAAGCCATAAATTGTGCTTCTTCAGACCAAATATCGGTCATTTCTTTTCGGGAATATCGTTCAATCATTTTGAAATACTTAGTTTTAAATGCTGCGCAAAGTTATCCTAAAATCTGTTTTACTGAAAGTTTATTTTAAAGTGATAAATGCAATGCTCAAAATATCTGTGTTTTTTTAAGTGTTGTTGATGAATCCTTGTTTCGGTTTAGAATTTAACGATTTAAAAATGAGACCATTCCATAACGTCGCTTTTTGTACACGGTTTTAAGTTCCTCGAATTCCTCGAATATTTTGCAGAAAGCTATTTTTGTAATAAGATTAAAAAATGAAATTTAAACAAATACAAACACGGTTCAATTTGTTAATGAAAAGAAATTTTTGAAACTTAATTACAATTTTATGCTCATTTTCCAAATAGTTGTTTTATCAACTTAACAAAAAAAACATGAATACAGTTTCGTTTACATCAAGCAGCCTTGATTTTTTAATCAATTTATCTCAAAATAATAATAGGGAATGGTTTACTCAGCACAAAGATGCGTATGTGAAAGCCCAAGAGAATGCGGCAGAATTAATAGAAAATTTAATTTTTTTAATGAATAAGCATGATCAGCTTGAAAATGAATCTGGAAAGAAAAGCTTGTTCAGGATATACAAAGATGTTCGGTTTAGTAAAGATAAAACACCATATAATCCACGCTTTGCTTGCGGATTAAATCGGGCCGAGAAGTTTAGACGCGGCGGTTATTATCTGAATATTCAACCCGGAAAATCTGCCTTAGCTTGCGGCTTTTTTGCCCCAAATCCTGCAGATTTACTTCGGATTCGTAAAGATATTGAAGTGAATTATGAAACTTGGGAACGATTGTTAGCATCTAAAGAAATAAAAGAAAACTTTGGAAAAATGAAGGGTGATGCACTTAAATCGGCACCAAGAGGATTTGAAAAAGATCATCCTACCATTCATTTAATTAGGCATTAGCAGTTTTTGTTTACACATGAGTTTACAGACAAAGAAGTTCTAGATAATCAGTTCGTGGTTAAAGTTGATGCAATTTTTCAGAACATTCGTCCCTTTTTTGATTATATGAGTTCGGTATTAACAACGAATTTGGATGGGGAAGATGCAGGTTGATTTAAATAAGTAAGAAAATTACTAAGTTACAATCATGGAAATCAGTTGAAATGACCACTAATAAAATTAAAATATGGCAAACAAGTACGTAAGTTTTATCTCAGATGAGCATTTGTTAAACTGCATAGATGTTTTATATAACGCTTATTTAAAGGCAAAAAAAAATATCACAAAGAAAAGTTTTTATTCAAATAAAGTTGACACAATCAAATTAACATTTGATTCAAAATTCAATGAGATCGATGAGTCTAAATTGATAGATACTGAATTATTAAGGCAAATGGATAAATCAATAAATAACTCAATCGGTACTTTTCACGAGCAAATTTTAGGGGGTATAGATGGGTTTGAAATGGGAAATCTAAGTGGTTTTGATATTAAGGCTATTGATAACTCTCTATTTGCCGATATTAAAAATAAACACAATACAATGAATAGTAGTTCATCCGAAGCTTTATTTCAAAAATTAGCTAGATATGCAGATGATAATAAAACTGCTAAATGTTATTGGGTTCAAATTTTAGCAAAATCTAGCTTCTATGAACTTTGGCGAGGCGAAATAAATGGAAAAGAATATAGTCATAGCAGAGTTTATAAAATATCAGGTGATCAATTTTATGCACTGTTAACCGGTGAAGAAAAGGCGTTCTATAATCTTTATAAAATTTTACCAAGTGCAATTGAGGATTATTTAAAAAGTATCGAAATTGAACCAAGTGAGGCCGAGAATTCAGCTTTAAAGGAAATATTAGACGAAACTCAAAAGTCAAAAAGAACAATTATTGATCAAGTAACTTTTGAAAATTTCGGTTACTATTTGGGCTTTGACACTCTATAATAACGATTTAGGAAGTTTATAATTGAATAACCAATTTCTTGTCCTAAATTAACAGGTACTGCATTTCCGATTTGTTTGTATTGTTGTGCTAATGATCCCTCAAATTGCCATTCATCAGGAAAGGTTTGAATGCGGGCATATTCTCTGACTGTAAAAGGTCGTGTTTCATCAGGATGGCAGCGTTCTGTTTGTTTTTGAGCAGGACTACATGTTAATGTTAAGCAAGGTTCATCCCAACCTATTCTTCGAGCAATTCCAGTTTTTCCACCACCTAAATAATAGCTACCACCCATAAATTCCTTTTTAATATCAGTTGGTAAATCTCTCCAGTAACCTTTTGGTGGAACCATTTTTAAAACATCAGCTTTACTTTTTGGGTACTTTGCACCAATTGAATTAGGAACATTTGTATTGTATAAATCTCCTTTTAATAAAGCGTCTTTTAAATTATAAACCCTTTTGTAGGGCTTAGGATATTCAAATGTTAAATTGATATCCTTTCTAATTCCCACTAAGATTAATCGTTCTCTTTTTTGTGGAACTCTAAAATTTATTGCTTTTAAAACTTGAGTAGGAACAACGTTATAGCCAATTTCATCTAAAATCGAAATCATTCCTTTTAAAGTTTTACCATTATCATGGCTTAGTAATCCTCTAACATTTTCTCCAATACAAATGGGAGGGTTAACTTCTTTTACTACTCTTGCAAATTCGTAAAAAAGAGTTCCTCTAGCATCCGAAAAACCTAGTTTCTTTCCAGCATAACTAAAGGCTTGACAAGGAAAACCACCAGTAACTACATCAATCTTGTCTTTAAAGGGTGAAAAATTAAAATCTTTAATGTCACCTTCTAAAACGTTCCAATGTGGTCTATTTTTCCTTAAAGTTTGACAAGCAAATTTATCTATTTCATTAAGAGCAGAACATTTTAGTCCTACTTTTTCTAATCCAATAGCTAAACCTCCTGCGCCAGCGAATAATTCTAAAACAGTATATTTATGGTCAGGATGAACAAAATTTGTTGTTGTATTATTTTCTTTTGCGGTAATAAAATCAGAAAACGAGTTCTGTAAGTCAGTTCTTTTATAAACTCGATAGTTACTTATTGGTTCTCTAAAAGCAACTAACTTCCCTTCATTGTCCCAACGCCTTAACGTTTCTTTGCTTTTTCCAATTAATTCAGAAGCTTCTGACAAGGTGATAAATTCAGACAAAACCATATTGTTTAACATTATACATGGTTACTAATTTATTGGTTTTTAATCTATTATCAAAAAGCATTAATGAGTTAACTATTAATCTTTGAGTCCATTCCAAAAAGTCGATTCTGTCGGTTTGCTCCCTTCCAAATACTAATAATTCGACGAATATTTTGCTAAAAACAACTTTTCGGAGTTAACTCAAATTTAGATAATTTTAGAATATATAAGAAATATGTGTATTTACGAAAGTGTTTAACAAAAAAAAGACACATAATAAATCAACATTACGTGTCTTTCTAGGCTTTAAATTACAAAATATAGTTTAGAATCTATAAAGAGCTACTATTCCTATTGTTGTTTGTGATGCTTTTGTTGCATTTCCTAAATCATCAGTAAATATATCATCTCCTGCAAAGTCAGCTTTAATTTCTGGACGAATTACAATATGTCCGCCTTTCATTGTATAGTTACCAGATAGCGTTAATGCTGTTACAGAAGAACCGAAGCCTCTTGCGCTTTTGCTATCGTCAAAATATTCAGCTCTTAAGGTAGAAGAGAAGTTTTCGCTAAGACCAAAAGTAAAGTAACCTGCAGCTCCGTACCAGCTGTCGCCTTCCATTCCGTAAATTCCATTGAAGCCAATACTAAAAGCTTCAGATACTTGATAGCCAAGTACAAGATCAAATAATTGACGGAAATCAGGTGAACCTTCGTCTCCACCAATCCAGTTTAATGAACCAGAAAGTGACTCTGAGGGAGCAAAACCAAAACTTGCCCCAAACGTTTTTGCATCATTATCGTCTTTTAAGTTATCCCAATTGTTGTAAATAGCTCCCATCAAACTATAGGTTTCATTTAATTGATACCGAACACGGGCACCAACATGATAAAATGGACCATAGTTAAACAAATAACTTGTACTATAGTTGGCATTTGCTGTGGCATCAATAACTTCGTAACCGATGTGTGTGCCAAATTTACCGACTTCAAATGAAAATTTATCAGTCACTTTTTGAACTACATACGCATTTTGAATAGCATCGCTGGTTACACCATAGTCACTTGCATTTACCAAGCCCGCAGCTGGCCCAAAATTTACATCCAAAACTCCACTTGTTGTAGCGTCTTCATAAGCAAGTGATAACTGAAAAATAGAAAATCCGAATTGGTTGTTCAAATTATCATATAATCTCTGATCGTTAACATTTCCGGCAGGAGTGTTAAGATTGTACATGTAATAAGTATGGGCATGACCGGAAATACTAATATTCTCGGAAATGTTCTGTTGTGCCGATGTGTTCAGCGCTGTAAGTCCTAAGATGGAAAATGCTAATACGTATCTTGTATAAGTTTTCATAACGGTTGATTTTTTTGGGTTGGTATTGGTTGTTTGGTTAATTATCCTAATAAATAAAGGATAAAACAACTAAATGATTAAAAAAATTATAAAATAAATTCATTTGACTAAACATAGTAATAAAAAAGCGCTTTCTTTCTTTAGCTTAATAAATACGTTATTATCGGTTTTAAGCTACATTTTGGACAGATTTGAACTTTTAAAATTGATATACTAGGTAAAGTAACTTTTGATTTCGATACTCGAGTCTAGTTCTTATTTAAGGAATTTATCCATTATTAATGGCTATTTTGTTAAATTTCTTCAAACCCTTAGCAGTCTCAATTGTACTGGTTGTTAATAAATAGCTGTTAGAATTCGAAATTATATTTAATAGTTTAGGCTTTTTAATTAAACAGCAAAAGAAATTTAGTCATTCAGGGCTTTGCCCAGATTCTTCGTCTAGCGAAACAAGAACTAGATGCTTTACTAAAGGCAAAACGATGTGCTAGACTGAGATCCTGAATCAAGTTCAGGATGACCTTGGTTTCTTCCTTCATTACTCTAAAATTCACTACGAGTGTGAGATAAACCTAAGGCAATGTAAAGCCAAATGACATTTTTCTAGTTTTATCTTGTAACATGCTAAAAGAATTGCATAATTCTTATCCCGAACTCAAGTTATTAATAACGGAAACTGAACCCTATATTGTAAAAAAAACGTGAATTGAAGTTTGGAATCCCTAAAAAAGTAATAAACAGTGATTAAGGAATAGTTTATCAGAGAGGTGATTTATAAGTGGAACTTATTTTGAATTTGAAAGCTGGAGAATTGAATCAACGGTATCCGATTTTTCAGCATAGTTAAAGATTCCCATTATTGTAAACGTTTTTTCAATGGTTGGAGACATATTCGTAAAATAAAGCGTCCCATCAACAGCTTGTAACTTTTCAATTATTTCTATTAGGATGGAGATTCCAACAGAATTGATAACTTTAGAATGACCTAGGTTCAAAATGATTTTCTTAACTCCCAAATCAATATGAGAAAAAGCCACTTTTGCAATAGAATCACCCCCATGAATATTGATGTAACCGCTAGTTTCAATCACAAGATGGTTGTGAATTAGTTTAGAATAAATAGTAAAGTCTGAATTCATGGGTTTACTCAATCATTTAAGCGTAGATAGATACGAATTTTTGTACCTTTTTGGTCAGATTCGATAGAAAAATCATCTGAAAGGCTTTTCATAATGCTAAGTCCCCAACCTCTGTAATTACCTCGTTCCATTCTATTTTTCAAATTAGGAACGGAGATTTCGGGAAGTGTAAAGCCCTGTCCAGAATCTTTAATAGTCATAAAAAGTTCATTTTTTTTAAACTCATAATCAATAAAAATTTGATTCATCTCTGATGAATTGTATTCGACAGAATTAATAATGGCTTCGGTGATTAAAATTTTAGCTTGTTCTAGTTTATCAACCGAAAAGCCAACAATTGTTTGTAATTGATCTAATAAACATTGGGCGATTAATTCAATATCCGCAAAACAGGGTAGAGTTAGTTTAACACTAAAACTTTTATTCAAGAGAAGAACTCCATTTATAACTTGTCTGATTATCGATTAAAGTATACATTTTTATTTGACAATATTTTCTAAAAAAAATCAAATCTTAACTTATCTAGGGACAAGCCAAATCAAATTAGAATGAGTTATTTTTTTGAATGGTTTGATTGTATAAGTCATTTAATGCACGTCGATTTATCTTCGAGATACTAATTCGTGGTATTTCAGTAACGTTCACAAACTCTTTAGGAATTTTAAATCGTTCCAATTTATCAAGTAAAATTGCTTTTAAAACTGCAGTTTGCGCACTTCCTACATAAAGTAGAATAAGCTTTTGTCCCCATTCCTCATCAGGAATTCCTAAAACAGCACAATCAGTAATGCCAGGAAACTCATTTATAATCAATTCAATTTCATTGGGATTAATATTTTCACCGCCTGAAACTATACGATCGGTTCGCCTCATTAAAATTTCTAAATTTCCAGAACTATTCATTTTGCCATAGTCACCGGTACAAAACCAAGACTGAGAAAAAGAAGATTGTTCATCCCCAAAAGGATATTCTGTGATTACTTGGGGACCTTTCACCCAAAGAACGCCAGTATTTTCTGCCCTATCAGACTCATCTTCAGGAATTAATTTAATTTGATTTGGTGAAATGCAGGTTCCAACTTCAGAAGTGTGAATCTTTTGACCCTGTTTGTATTCAATTCCTGTAAATTGAGCTGCAGTTTCGGTCATTCCAAAGCTATTTACGATTGTAAATCCAGCATCTACTGCATTTTGAAGTAATTGGACAGAACTTGGACCACCACCTAAAAGGATTTTTTTGAACTTAGAATGAGGTCGAGTTCCTAAATCAAGTAATCGTTTTAACTGAGTGGGAACAAGAGATACAAATTGGACTTTTCCCGATTCAATAAGTTTTCCTACTAATTCTAAACGCAATCTTGGTTTGTAATAAACGCTGAATTGGCTCAATATTGAACGAAATAGGATAGAAAGTCCCCCAATATGATGAAGCGGCAAGGTTAATAACCAAGTGTCATTTATAACAGGTTTTATCCAATGCTCAACAGTTTCACTTGCTACAAGTATCATTTTTTGAGAAATAGAGACAATTTTTGGTGTACCAGAACTTCCTGAAGTTTGAATAAAACAAGCTGTTCGTTTCTCATCCCTTGAAATCGTGTTTTCAGAATTAAAGTATTGATTATCAATAATATTTGAAATAGATACAGCTTTAGTTTTTTCGAGCAAGAGCTTCTTTAAATGCTCGGGTTGATTCTCTGAAACAGGAACTAAAGCATAGCCTTTTAACCAAGCAGCAAGTAATAATGGAAGGGAATGGTTATCAATAGTAGAAGAGAAATAAATCGCTGAGGTGTTCTTATCAGTTTGTTTTAAAGATGAGAAATGCTCAGTAATCGAAGAAAATGGAATATCAACCTCTGAATCAGACGTAAGCCAAGCAGATTGATTAAGATGCAAACCTTCGATGTTCAATCTAATTAATCCTGATTGAGATAAAAAAATCCATTTTCAATTTTTTCCGTGAAATAATCTAAATCGGAATCAAATAAATAGCCAGTACTAAGCCCGTGAGGTATTTCTGGATCTTGGGTAAATGCTGCGGCAATTTGAGCAGTAATTCTTCTACCAACAATAGTTTCAAGGGCAGAAGTAAAAACCAATTTCTTCCCTCGTTGAGATATTAAATCTGAAATAGCATGAATTTCCTGAATAGAGCCAATTAGCATGGGTTTAATTACAAATACATCAGCAGCATCTTGTTCTATTAAAAGTAGAATATTCTCGAGACTATCTGCAGATTCATCGGCTGCAATTGAAATGCTTGAATGATCTTTAACATATTTAAGAGCTTCAATATTCTTGAAATCAACTGGTTGTTCGCAGTATTCGATGGGCTCGTTTTTTAAATCGTTCAAAAAATACACTGCATTATCAGCAGAAAAAGCCTGATTTGCATCAATTCTCCAAATAAGTTGTGGATATTTCTTTCGTAAAATTCGAATTATATTTAGTTCTTGAGATGGTTTAATGCCCACTTTAACTTTTATATGTTGAACACCACTTTTGATAAATTTGGCAAGTTGAGCATCAGCCTTGATCGGATCAAGTATGGAAATTAATCCATTTATTTTAACATGACTCAATGAATTTTCATTCAAATAATGATGCAATGATTTTCCATCAGCAGAAGCTAATAATTGTAGTCTAATTGCATCTAAGCCAAAACGAATAGAAGCAAAAGGAATTTCATGTATCCAATCTTGATTGAACAGATTCTTTTTAATGTAAACATCATTCTTTGCAATCCATTGAAAGACATCTTGTTGTGACTCTTTTGAGAAGCCAGGAAGTGGCGCAATTTCTGAATAAAAACACTTTTCACGTAAATAAGAACGAACAATCCAACCGCTTCTCAAGCTGAATGTAGTATTTCCAGTAACTAAAGGATGTTTGAGTTGAAGAGAATAAGGTTGAAGACTAATATTCATGCTTATTGAATAGTTATGCCAATTGTAAAAAGAATGCCAAATAGAATTAAAAATTGAGCGGTTTTTGCTAACAAGTCATTTAATTCCACTTTATCATGATAAGTGAACAAGCGTTTACAAAGAAAGTAGGCAAATGGAAAACTTAACATAGGTAAAAAAATGTAGTAATTATATCCGTTCCAAAATTGTAAATGTGAAGGAATCGCAAATGCCATTAAACATAAAAGTAGATATTCACCTTTTAAAAAAGTATCACCAAAGAGTACACCTAATGTGCGTTTATTTACTTTTTTATCCGTTTCTGTATCTCTTAAATTATTAATAACAAGAATGTTTGTACTTAATGCACCAGGAATTAAAGATGCGAAAAAAACTTCCCAATAGAATAAGCCAGTATGAACATAAAACGTTCCACAAACGGCAATAATACCAAAAAAAATAAATACAAAAATATCCCCAAGTCCATTATAAGCAAGGGGATATGGACCACCTGTATAAAGTATTCCAAATGTAAGTGATGCAATTCCGATAGCAAAAATTAGCCAACCGCCAATGTAAACTAGATATAAACCGCAAAAGAAAGCAAGTAACATTGTACCAATAGTAGCATGAAACATAGTCTTTGGTTTAATAAGCCCGCTTGCACTTGCTCGTTTAAACCCAATCCGTTCTGCTGTGTCTGCACCTTTTTTAAAATCAAAATAATCGTTAGCGAAGTTTGTTCCAATTTGGATTAACACAGAACAGATTGTTGCCATTAAAAATACATCAACATGAAACGATTGATGTTTCCATGCTAATGCAGATCCAATTAAAACTGGAATGAGTGCAGCCGGTAATGTTTTTGGTCTTGTGGCTTCAAGCCAATTTGAAAAAGTGTACATTCAAAGAAAAAAGGGTTAAATAGGGTTTGCTGAAAATAGGCATATTTTTGTTAAAATCGCTTCCAGATTACGGCTCATTTTTGAAAGCGCTTTTTTGTAAGCTTTGCTAAACAAATTCTGTTTAAAATATGGTTTAAATTGATTTCTGCTTAATAATATTAAGGTATTGCCTTTTTTTTCATAAAAATATTTTGCAAAAAATACTAAATGCGTTATTATTAATCAACTTATTAACTAAACAGCATTTACCCCAATGAGCAAAGCTTATAGACGTTACGATACACTCGCTGCTGCGAGATATACATCAGAGGAATTAAGTGTGAACCATACGGAGCCTATTAATATTCTCAAAATTTTTGGTGAAAACACATTACACGTAGAAACATTAAAATCAAGACTTCCAAAAAACATTTGGAAAGAGTTCAAAAAAACCTTGAATGATAGTGAACCGCTTACCTTGCCTGTGGCAGATGCGGTTGCATTAGTAATGAAAGATTGGGCCTCCGAGAAAGGTGCAACGCACTTTACTCACTGGTTTCAGCCTTTAACAGGTACTACTGCAGAAAAGCACGACAGTTTTATCACTCCAAACCAAGGCGGGGGTGCTGTAGCTGAGTTTTCTGGAAAAGATTTAATTCAAGGTGAACCTGATGCTTCTTCATTCCCTTCTGGAGGATTACGTGCTACTTTCGAAGCTCGTGGTTATACAGCTTGGGATCCAACATCACCTGCATTTATTGTTGAAGCTCCTTATGGTTCCGTTCTTTGTATTCCAACAGCTTTTGCTTCTTGGAAAGGGGAAGCCTTAGATGCTAAAACTCCATTATTGCGTTCAGATCACGTAATTGGGCAAATTGCCAAAAAAACGATGGAATTGTTTGGTGAAAATGACGTTCAAAAAATTTTTTCTACTGTTGGGTATGAACAAGAATATTTCTTAATTGATCAAGAATTTTATTTCCGTCGTCCCGATTTAATTACTTCAGGTAGAACTTTATTTGGTGCAAAACCTCCAAAAGGACAAGAGTTAGAAGACCATTATTTTGGTTCAATTCCTGAGCGCGTTTTAGCTTGTATGATTGAAGCTGAGAAAGAGATGTACAAATTAGGCATTCCTATTAAAACTCGGCACAACGAAGTGGCTCCAGCTCAGTATGAAATTGCACCAATTTATGAAGCCGTAAACGTTGCAGCTGATCATCAGCAATTAACAATGTCTGTTCTTCAAAAAACAGCTCGTAAATTCGGCCTTGTTTGTTTATTACATGAGAAGCCTTTTGCGGGTGTGAACGGGTCAGGTAAGCACTCCAATTGGTCTCTTGCAACCGATACAGGAATGAATTTATTCGAACCTGGCGAGAATCCTCACAGTAATAAAATCTTCCTTTATTTTGCAACCGCTGTTATTAAAGCTGTATTCGACCATCAAGATGTGCTAAGAATTGCTTGTGCGAGTGCTGGTAATGATCACCGTTTAGGGGCTAATGAAGCTCCTCCTGCCATTATGTCTATTTTCTTGGGAGAGCAGTTAGACGACGTATTTAAACAAATTATTTCAGGAAAACCAAGCTCTTCTAAACAATCTGGTTTGTTAGGCTTAGGAACTCCACAAATTCCTCATATTTCTAAGCATGCTGGTGATAGAAATAGAACTTCTCCTTTTGCTTTTACTGGTAACAAATTTGAGTTCCGTGCGGTTGGTTCAAACTTTTCTGTTTCTTTCCCAACAACTATTCTGAACACCATAATGGCTGATTCTTTGAAACAAATGAATGAGTTATTAGAAGTTGAATTAGCAGCAGGAAAATCACTCGATGATTCTTTATTAGTTGTGATGAAATCTGTTCTAGCTAATCGTTATAAAATCGTATTTAATGGCGACGGTTATTCACAAAAATGGCAAGAAGAGGCTGAAAAACTCGGTTTAATTAATCGTAAAAACACACTTGAAGCTCTTCGCTATATGGTTACTGAAAAGAACTTAGACTTATTTGGTAATCTTGGCATTTTAAATCATGATGAGTTTGAAGCACGTTATGAAATTATGCTTGAGCAGTATTTCAAAACGATAAATATTGAAGCTGAAACTACTCAAACTTTAGCTAAAACTATGATTCAACCTGCAGCAATTCGTTACTTTAATGAATTAGCAGCAACCGTTGATCGTGGTTCTACTCTTGGTTTAGACACTATCGGATCTAAAGCTTTATTAATCGAAGTAAATGGTTTATTTAATGATTTAGTAATTAGATTAAATCAGCTCGTTGAAGTTAACGAAGATTTAGGTGGCGAAACAATCACTGAAAAATGTGACCACATGTACGAAAATGTAATTCCTGCAATGAATGCAGTACGTGAAGTTGCTGATAAATTAGAGCGAATCTTGCCCGATGATTTCTGGCCACTTCCAACTTACAGAGAAATGTTGTTTGTGAAATAATCACAATTAATCCTCCAATAGATGAAAGCCCGATGTTCGAAAGATATCGGGCTTTTTTTTAGATACGGAACCTTTTTTACCGAGGATCTCTGTTTTAGATAAGCAATTAAGAGTAAAACGAATGGGGTAATTTTTTGAGGTGTTCTGCAATCAAAGATATCTGGGCGTTATACTTTCGACTAACGGTAAAATTAATCTATTGTTTATCAGTAATTTTTAATTTCTATTCATTTTACTAGTTTTGGCAAAGCCTCTTTTCTCGCTCGCTTAAAACTTCCGACTCTTTTTACTCGGTAGGGGAATGGATTGCAGGTAAAGGATGTTTGTGAGTTAATTAGTTGAAAAAGGTACTAGTGTTTGATTAATTAACACGAGCTCATTAGGTGTAAATTAATTATAAATTAGTTATACGATTAATCGTTATCAAATACCCTTTAAAAATTGGACTATGCATTATGGACACGAAAAGCGGTTAAGAAATTCTTGGCAGAGAGTTAGGGGGGTATTAGCTATAAATACAATGGTTGATTATGTGCGCATTTTGGGTTTTGCTCCTCAGAAGCCAAAGTAAAAAGCTTATGTATAATGTTCAAAAAAAGTTAAAATATGGTTAAGTAGAAATTATCATGAAATTAAAAAAGAGTAAAATAAATATGCGGAAATACATTGGATTGACGAAACAGGATTGAGAAACAACGGTTAGCATGGTCGTTCATACGTAGCAAAAGGAGAAAACGTCAACAGGAAAAACTTGACCATATGATTTTTACAAAACCTGATTGCAAGTAATACTAATCAGTATAAAGTTCATTTAATAATTTATTTATGAAATAATTAAGTAAATAAAAATAATAAAAAATAGGCATAAAATTACAAATATTATTTTCCCAAAAATTTCATATTTTTTACAATTTAAAAGTGAATTATAGCCAAAAATAAAAAGAATGGGTAAAGGGAATAGGAAATATTTTTTCATATTAAACAATTTGCCATAAAAAAAAATAATTTTATCTGTGATTTAAAGCAAGTTTTAATAGAAAAAATAAAAAATAAAATGATTATTAAATACAAACGCAAATGGTTACATAAATTTATCTCAAATTCGGACTTGGATCTTTAGTAACGTTTATTTTTTTTAAAAAGGTTCAATTTTGCAAAAAATTAAAAAAAATAAGATAATCGCAACATATAGTTCTTATTTCACATACGTCATTTCGTTGTGCTGGGTCCCGATCCAGCATATCAGTCTTAGAACTTAACCTAATCAAAAGAACTAGCTTGTGGTCTAAAAAAATTATGGACTGAAGTAGTACTTCGTGGGTCTTCAAATCGTGTTGGGGCACGGTATGACCTTTATTTTGCAAAAACCAGTGAAGTTTGTTTAGAAACGAAGTCTGAAAGTGGAGTCCTAAGTGATTCTAAACATTTTGTCATTATTTTGTTACCAAATTATAAATCACTATTTCCTTTTGACAATATATTTTAAAATACATTCATACAGGATATCTCTATTAACAGGTTTGGTGAAAAATTCATCACAACCCGCTTTAAAAGCTTTTTCTTTAGAACTTTCAAATGTTGCAGCTGTAACTGCAAATATTGGCAAGTCTTTTTTTATTTTTTTTATTCGTTCTGTTGTTTCAAAACCATCAATTCCAGGCATATGCAAATCCATCAAAACACATGATATTTCAGGATGTTCGTTAACTTTTTCAATTGCATTTAAACCACTAATGGAATGAATAATAGTACAATTTATTTCTTCTGAAATCTGCATATTCAATAAATAAAAACTTGCCTCATCATCCTCAACAATTAACAAGGTGATATTTTTGTCATTTAACTTTTCTATGGTTGTTTTATTTTTTCCATATTTTTCAATTAATCTAAACAATTGCTCTTTGTCAATAGGTTTTGAGATGAACTCATCGCACCCAGCTTTCAATGCTTTATCTTTATCAGCATCTAAAACGGCAGCTGTTACAGCAAAAACAGGTAATTCGGATTTTATCTCTTTTATTATTTTGGTAGCCTCGAAGCCATCTACACCAGGCAGATGTAAATCCATCAAAACACATGTTATTTCTGGATGTTTCTTTACTTTTTCAATTGCTATATCTCCATTAATTGCATGAATTATAGTACAAGAAAATTCTCTGAGTAGTTGTTTTTTTAATAAGAAAAAACTGACCTCATCGTCTTCCACAATAAGTAGGTTAATTTTTTTATCATTTTTAATTTCAAAATCTGATTTAGTTTCAAATTCAACATGGATTGGGGCAATTTTCTCCAAGGGTATTGTTATACTAAATGCGGTTCCTATTCCTTTTTTTGAGTTTACTGAAATTGTTCCGTTTAGTAATTCTACAATCCCTTTTACAATAGAAAGCCCAAGACCCGCACCCTCATAAGTGCGATTAAGCCTAGCATCTTCCTGATTAAACCGATTAAATATTTTTGAGATATAATTTTCTGTAATACCAATTCCAGTGTCACGAATAAACAATTCAATATTATCATTAAGAAAGTTATACCCAAATTCAATTGCACCTATTTTAGTATATTTTAATGCATTATCTATTAAATTTGTGAAGATATGATAGATTAAATTTTCAGAATTATAGATTAGTGCCTGATTTTCTGACAATTCTTTATGAATGATAAATTCTATTTTTTTCTCAGTGGCTATTTTTTTATTTTGCTCAAATAACTCATCTATCAAGTTGTTAATATTAAAAAAATTCTTTTCAATTAACATTTGTCCTGATTCAATCTTTGAAAGAACCAAAATATTATTAATAAGATTTAATAAACGAATTGAATTATTTTGAATTAAAGTAATATAGTGAGACAATTCATTTTTTGTTATATTTTCATCCTTAAGAAATTCAGCATAACCTGTAATAATATTTATCGGAGTGCGTATTTCATGACTCATATTAGCTAGAAAAGCTGATTTAAGGCGGTCGCTTTCTTCGGCTTTTTCTTTGGCAATAAACAGTTCATCAATCATTTTTTTCTTTTCTGTGATGTTTTCTTTTATTGCAACAAAATGTGTTATATTCCCTATTGAATCCACAACTGGTGAAATAGTTGTCTGAACCCAGTATAAATTTCCATCTTTATTTTTATTACATAAGTCCCCTGACCAGTTATTACCGGTTAATAAGGTATCCCATAATTTCTTGTAGAAATCATTAGTATGAACTCCTGATTTTAGAAATCGTGGATTTCTGCTAATTGCTTCTTTGGAAGAATAACCCGATAATGCGGTAAAACCTGAATTTACATAGATAATATCACCTTTTTTGTCAGTTATATTTAATGAAACTGAACTTTGTTCTATTGCTCTTATATAAAGCTTTAATTTATCTTCAGTTTTTTTCCGTTCAGTTATATCATTTACAAGTACAAGTCTTGCTTTTTTATGGTTGAAATTTATACTGTGAGAGAGAATTTCTACAAAAAAAACATCCCCTTCCTTGTTTTTATGCCTCCACTCACCCGAGAATGAATATTCATCGGCACGCTGTCTGATGTCCTCATATAGTTTTTCAATATCTTCCAATGGCCTTATGTCTTTAAGGTTCATGGTTAAAAACTCTTCGCGATTATAGCCATATTTCGAAATGGCAGAGTGGTTTACCTCTAAAAAATTTAAGGTATCCAACTCGTAAACCCACATAGGGTGCGGGTTGCTGTCGAACAATAACTTGTATTTTTTTTCACTTATTTTGAGTTCATCAAGAACTTCGGACTTCTCGTGCTGTAACCTTTTTTTTTCTAAAACCTGTTCGATTGTTGGTGCTAAACCTCGAATGTGCCTTGCCGATTTTATTACATAATCGGATGCCCCCATTTTCATAGCCTGAATGGCCACCTCTTCTGAACCAGTCCCAGTAACAATTATCACTGGTATTTCGGGGTTCTTTTCATGAACTATTTGCAATACTTTTAAACCATCGAAGCCAAGTATATTAAAATCGCTTAGAACAATATCAAAATCTTTTTCTGCGAGATATTGTTCGAATTTTTCGCGACTATCTGCCTCTATTACCTCAAATGTATCGTGTTCTTTACAAAGAGCATCTTTTACTAGTTGACGGTCAAGGGAGTTATCATCAACATGAAGGATTTGGATTTTATTTTTCATAAACTTTAATCAACTAAATTACTTTATGCATCAGGTGCTCCAATATTTAATGAAAACCAGTAATCATCGATTCTTTTAATTACATCAATGAAACCAGTAAAAGCAACAGGTTTCATTAGGTAACTGTTAGCTCCTATATCGTAACTGAGTGTACGGTCACCTTCTTCTTTTGAAGAAGTAAGTACTATTACAGGAATACGTTTTAATATGTCTGTATTTTTTATCTGGCGCAATACTTCAAAGCCATCAATGCCGGGCATTTTAAGGTCTAGCAAAATAAGAGAAGGTAAAGGAAATGCATCACGATCAGAAAATTTGCCTCTTCCGAAAAGATAATCCAAGGCATCTTCGCCAGAACGAGCAACATGTACATTATTTTTCAATTTAGCTTCTTTAAAAGCATCCAATGTAAGTATTACATCCATAGGATTATCTTCCACTAGAAGTATTTCTGGTAGTCTATTCATCTGATTTCTGTTTAAGGTTTTGTTAATTCAAGAATAAAAGTGCTGCCCTTACCAACGCTTGATTCTACATAAATTGAACCACCAAGCAAAGCAACAGCTTTCTTAACATTAGCAAGACCGATACCAGTACCTGGATACTTATCTTCACCGTGTAAACGCTGGAAAACATTGAAAATTTTTTCGCAATGTTCTGCTGGTATGCCTATTCCATTATCGGCCACTTTAATAAGGACACCTTCTTGTATAGTATCAAAACTTATATTTATCAATAATGCTGTATCAGTGTTACGGTATTTGATAGCATTCCCGACCAAATTACTAAATATCTGGCGCAATAGGCTTTCATCAGCAGGAATTACAGGTGGATTATCGGCTATTTGGAATTTACCCCCAATTTCTTCAATCTGTGGTTTAAAATCGTCGATAATGGCATCAATAATTTTTTTCAATGAAACTGGACGTATTTCCACAGTTTTTCTACCAAGCCTCGAATAATTAAGTAAGTCATTTATAAGCTGCTCCATTCTAACACTCGATTCAACAATATAATCCATGTATTGCTTTCCCTCTTCATTCAGAGATTCTTTATGCCTATCGGCAAGAATCTGCGAAAAACCATAGATGGCGCGAAGTGGTGCACGAAGGTCGTGAGAAATAGAATAGCTGAAAGATTCCAGTTCCTTGTTGGCAGTTTCAAGTTGTTGGGTGCGATTTTTAATTTTGTCCTCTAATTCGCTGTAGAGGTTTACATTTTCAATAGCCCTTCCGGCTGAATCAGCAAGGGTTTGAAGGAGTTGTACCTCCATATCGGAAGGTAAATTCCTATATGACCAATAGTGACCTATGGCACCAACAGGTTCATACGTATTAACAGGCATCATTATAAGACTTTTAACGAAAGTGGGTTTATATAATTCTGCTGGGACACGGGGGTCGCTAAAAATATCTTCAACAATAGCAGGTTTATTATTGAGCATAGCCCATCCGCTGACACAATTGTTAATTGGAAATTTCTTTCCCTTCCAGAGAGGTTCGATGGCATCTTCATCAAAATAATAACAAAAGTCTCCTTCCCGAACAACAAAAGTGACACCATCGGCTCCAGACAATGCCCTGGCAGAATGTTTAACTATGGATACAATCGAATCAAAGTCGCGTGCTGAGGATAGCTTTTTAACTGAGTCAGCAAGGTTTTGTAAATTTGTGATTAAACTGTTTACTTCTTTTTCAGCTTCGATACGTTCGGTAATATCAATTCCAATACCGATTAAACAATCCATATTATCATAATTTATTTTAAATCCATTAAAAAAATAGGGTGTTCGTTTGCCATCCTTTGATACAAAATCTGCCTCGACTTTAGATTGACCTAAGGTAAAAACCTCACTTATCCTTTCTTTAAGCAAATCTTTTTCACTACCAGAAAAGAAATCAAGAGGTTCCATTTTAGCGATTTCATTCCCCGAGTACCCACTCACTGTTTCAAAGTTCTTATTCCATCGGAGAAATTTAAAGTCGTTGTTGTAAAAATAAAATATACCTGGAAGTCCATCTAATAAAGCATTAGAAAAATCACGTTCAGACTGAATAGTTTCTTCTGCTTGTTTCCTTTGGGTAAAATCGTGGGTAATACCCATAACTTCGTTCACATTTCCACTCTCATCAAGAATAGGAATGCAGGTTATGCGTAAATATTGAGTTCCAATATTCGTCAACATCAACTTAGTTTCAACTGTACAAATTTTTCCGCTCTTCAATGCTTTCTCAAGAGTAGGCAGATAGGCCCCAAACACTTCCGCAGGCCAAATTTCGTCATCGCGCTGTCCAATAAAATCAGAAACTGGACGGCCTGTGATGCGAAGTGTTGTGGCATTAATATGCTGGATTTTTAAATTCTTGTCATAGATGACAATGACATCAGGAATATTTTCAAATGCATTTCTGAAACGTTCTTCGCTTTCTTTCAATGCAGTTTCGGTTTGCTTCCGTTCGGTAATATCGCTAAAGGTTCCATGAAACCGAATAGGGGTACCTTTTTTATTAAATTCAAGTTTAGCTCTGGAATTACAAAACTTAATTTTTCCTGCCGGTGTCATAATCCGAAGGTCATAATTAAGTTCTTCCTTTGATTCTATTACCCTCTGAACTTCGGTATGATAAGGAATGTTATCTTCGGGATGAACATAATTAGCACTTGATGCTGGACTTGGGATGTAATTGTCAGGGTTAAGTTCTAAAATCCTGTAAAGCTCATCTGACCACCATACTTTATTCGTAACCATATCCCAATCCCAACTGCCAATTTTAGCGCTTTGCTGAGCTTCGTTAAGTTTAAACAATAAGTCTGATTTAATTTTCTCATTGGCTTCAAGATTCTCTCGGGTACTTAGTAAAGCTTCTTCAAAAAATTTTCTATCTGTTATATCCTCTCCTATACTGGCCGTTCCGGTCACATTGCCAGAAGTATCTTTCAATATCGTGTTATTCCAAAATATAAGGTGTTGTTTGCCAGACTTTGTAAGAATGGGGTTTTCAAAATGATTGGCAATTTTTCCAGTTTTTAATCCTTTTAAAAATACTTCTTTTGTTTCGGGGTTAGAATCCGGAACCATAAGTCCGAACCAGTCTGAACCAATCAATTCTTCAAGTTTATATCCAGTAAGTGTTAACAAATACGAATTACAATAAATAACCTTGCCGTTTATATCCAGAAAAACAACTAGGAGGTTTACATTTTCCAACAATTCATAGAAAGGATGATCTGAATTAAACAAAGATATATTATCAGGAATCCGGACATTAAATTTATCGTCCTCATCAGTGCTTACCTTGTTTAATTTAAATGCTTTGAGCAATAAATTAAGTACTGTTTTTAATTTATTTATCACTTGAATTTAGGTCTTAAAATATTCTCTAGCACAAATTTAATTAATTAAACGAAGGATTACAATAATATTTCATTCTTGCAAACGGTTAATTCTAATACATATAGCTAATGTCTGATGAATGTGGGTTGGCAAAAAGGCAATTAGGTGGTTGTACACATTACTCGCAGGGATGGGCTGTTACACTTTTGCTTTTATACAATGCCATTTTTTCATTTCTTTTTTTAGCAACTGTTTTAGAATTATTGTGTAATTGCCATTTATCAGCGGTTTAAGAGTAAGACCAGTCTGTGTAAATACTGACCTTTCAAATTACCAAAAATCCTAATTTAATAAAAGTATATTAGGCGTAACTAAATGTATTTAAGTAATTAATTCTAATTTTGTTATGTCAATTATTTCTACAAAAGCCAGTACTAATCTTGTCTAAGCAATCTTCATCAGCTTACCATGTCTTGCCTCAAAGATTTTGTGGACTGCATGAATATTGTTCGGTTCTTAGTTGGCTATGTGGTTTATCTTGTTCTGACTGAGCATGATTTTAAACTTGCTCATGATTGGATAAAAGGTCGTCCTGCGTTTGCGTCTTCGGTTTTCCTTAAATTGTATTTGTATGGGTTTTTTAATGGGATTCGTTCGTCTTGCGGTTTAGAAAAAGAATGTCATCGAAACGTTGAAGTGCATTGGCTTTTGGGGAATT
>Ga0210011_1000418_pt1 | contig 46829 bp, 45 predicted proteins | sample CryGeymeta201502_FD_183972 | JGI IMG/M metagenome (GOLD analysis project Ga0210011, IMG submission 183972) | Groundwater microbial communities from Crystal Geyser aquifers in Utah, USA - Crystal Geyser metaG 2015-02 (SPAdes) (version 2) | ecosystem: Environmental > Aquatic > Deep subsurface >...
GTCTCTCTACTTTTTACCATACCCTTAGGATTCGCTACTGGTATGCTTGCGGCAACAATTGCAGTAGGAGGTTTTATTGGGGTCCCGGCGATGATTTATGTTCTCGGGGCACCCGCTATAATGGGATCAGCAACAGAGCTGGTAATAGCATTTGTTATGGGAATGGGTGGTTCTTTCAAATATGCACTGCATGGGCTTGTTGATATTCGTCTATCCCTAATAATCCTTGCTGGTTCTCTCTTTGGTGTTCAACTTGGTGCAATAGGCACAACATATGTCAAAGGTTATGTGATCAAATTAGTGATGGGTGTTATAATGATTATAGTTCTCTTCAGCCGTGGTCTGATGGTTCCTGTATACTCGTCGCAATTGGGACTGATAAATCCTCTTGCTGAAGGCACAGTAAAGATATTAAAGAGCACAAGCTTTGGTCTAATGATTATCGCCCTGTTAATTGGTGCGTTCATAGTTTTAAAGGCAATGTGGCAGGGGATTAGGGCAGAACGTAAAACGGCAACCCAGGAAGTTCTGGATCATGGGAGGGTGTAGAAATGGAAAAATATAGAAAAATACTTGTTGCGATCGACGGCTCAGAATCCAGCATGAATGCATTAAGGGAATCATTCAAACTTGCTACAAACGAGCAGAGCTGGATAACTGTGGTATCTGTTGCCCCTCCTTATGAAGGGGACTTAGCAATGACAGCTATAGGGAACATCCAAAAAGCAATTAAAGAGCCCTGTGAAAAAGCCCTTTTAGAGGCTGAAAAGATAGCAAAGGCAGAAAGGGCATTGATAAAGACAGCATGTGAAGAGGGTGAGCCATACGAGAGGATTATTGACCTTGCTGAGGCTGAAAACTGTGACCTTATAGTTTTAGGCAGAAAGGGTATGAGCCGTATTGAAAGGGTTCTTATGGGCAGTGTAACAGCAAGGGTTATAGGCCATAGCCAGAGGGATGTGCTTGTTGTACCAGAGGATACAAAGATTGGGTGGAAGAGCATTTTTCTTTCTACAGACGGCTCAAAATATAGCGAGGCTGCCACAAATAAGGCGATAGACTTTGCAAGATCTTATGGTGGTGAGATAAAGGCAGTCTCTGTTGTTGATGTGACAGAAGAATTTATGGCTCAGGCGCCGGGTGCAGTTGAGAGCCTCGTTAAAAAGGCAAAGGGATTCGTAGAGGATGTAAAGAAAAAGGCAGAGGCACAGGGCGTAAAAACAGAGACATTTGTGAGGGAAGGAGAGCCTTATAAAGTTGTTACCAATCTCGCGAAAGAATACGATTCTAATGTTATAGTGGTAGGGAGCCATGGAAGGAGTGGTCTCAGAAGGCTTATGATGGGTAGCGTTGCCGAAAGGATAATTGGGTATGCCCCATGCCCTGTACTCGTAGCCAAAACATAGCAAAAAATATAATAGGCCTTCTTATATGAGTCATAGATTGTATAAGAAGGCCTTATGTTATTTTTCTGCCAGATGGTTTAATTCTTATCAATGATACAATAATCGCCCCTGCAATCATTCCAGCAAGCACAGAAAGAAATATAACTATTGCAAGGGATGCCTCAAACTTCCAGAAAAGAAAGGTTATAGCCACAGGCATGGCATTCTGCACAGAAAATATTGCCACTATAGCAACTATAATTAATAACAGGATAACCGTTACCATGGTTGTGCTTCCATATATAATTTTATACGTGTAACTCTTTTTGAACCTTTGTCTTGAGTTCAAAAATCTTAAGTCTTTTTTCCCCTTCTTCGGTAAGTTCTTCTGCTTTAACTCTTGCAATAGTAGCACCTTCCTTAACAAAATCGATGCCCTCTTTGATTCCCTTTTGTAAATCATTCTTAACCTTTTCCCAAAAATTCATTACCTTTCCTCCTTTCAGGTGTTTTTTCTTTGCTTACAATAAGGAACCTTTTGCTTTATAGTCTTTGTCTGAATCATTTGCTCAAAGTTTACCAGATTATAAAATGCGAGTAAACTAAAAATACAAACGCATAAAATTCTGTTACGCTGTCATTGCGAGCGACCGAAGGGAGCGTGGCAATCTCGTTGAAAAATCTGAGATTGCTTCGTCGCTATGCTCCTCGCAATGACACAACAGCAATTGCGTTTGTATTAATTATTCTCAAATCCAGCGATAAGAATTGTCATTGCGAGTGTCTGTGCATTTTAGCAGAAGGTGACAGCCTGCGCGTCTATTATCAAAGTCCTATAAGCCTTTTGAATTCATTATATGATTTCTTCTCTATCCCCTCATGTAGACTTCTACCATGCGCATCCATTGTTACTATTGCCGGGAAATTTTCTACCTCAAACATCCACATCGCCTCAGTCACACCAAACTCCTCAAGCTTCCATACATCAACGATCCTCTTAACCCTATCTGCAAGATAAACACCGGCACCGCCTATAGTATGAAGGTATACACAGCCGTTTTCTTTTAGTGCATTTAAAGTCTGCTCGCCCATACCTCCTTTACCCATCACGCCCCTTATCCCGTATTCTGAGATTATCTGATGCTCATACATCTCAACCCTTATGCTCGTTGTAGGACCTCCTGCAATAAGCTTGAAGTCTTTGCCGGTCTTTCTTATTATGGGACCGCAATGGTATAGGATTGTACCTTCAAGATTGAACGGTATCTGTTTCTTTGATGGTTTTTTATTAAATAAAAAATTATGTACCCTATCCCTGCCTGTTACGATAAGTCCATTGATTAGAACAATATCACCTGCATGCAATGAAAGGACGTCTTCCTTTGTTAATGGAAGATTTATTCTTTGGATATTTTTCACATTCATAAAATCTCCCCTAACCCCTCTTTACTAAAGAGGGGCAAATATTCCCCCTTTGGCAAAGGGGGATAGAGGGGGATTTTCTCATCAATCCTGTATCTTGAATCTTATATTTTACATCTTCCATGTTAACCTTGCCCTTCTATCCGCCCAACAGCAGACTGATACGTCAACAAAATATGATGCAGGGTGTCTATGATTTACTCCGACCTTCACACCGATAGCTGTTGTTTTACCTCCGAGGCCGAGTGGGCCTATTCCAAGCTGATTTATATCTCTAAGGAGTCTCTTTTCAAGCTCTGATAAAACTTCATGTTTATTCTTATCTTCAATCCTTCTTAAAAGCTGCTCCTTAGCGAGCTTTGTTACCTGATCCTTTGAAGCCCCTATTCCCACCCCGATAATATATGGCGGGCATCCTTTACCCTGGGCTTTGTATATAGTATCAAGCACGCATTTTCTCACACCCTCCAAATCCCTCTCTGCCTTAAGTTCCTCAACCGGTAGCTTGTATAACTGGCCTGCGTTTTCGCATCCTGAACCCTTCAACATGAGGTCTATTGTAATTTTTTTACCTTTGGTTTCTTCAAAGTATAATACAGGGAAACCTATACCTGTATTATCTCCAGAATTTTTATCTGTAAGTATATCAACTGCATTAGCCCTTAAAGGGATCTTTTCAGTAGCAATCCGTGTTGCCCCGATGATGGCACTTTTCAATTCGAGGTGGCTAATACCAACGGGTACCTTTATAAAAAAAACAGGTACGCCTGTATCCTGGCACATAGGTCTTTGGGTCTCTTTAGCAATTCTTATATTCTCAAGTATTGCTGATAATGCAACTCTCGCATTCGATTTTTTTTCTTCTTTGGGGTATGCATACCTTAAAGCAGCCTCAATATCTGAAGGCAATGATGTTGCAGCCTTTTTATAAAGCTCGACTATTGCGTCACGAAGGTTCATCATTTAATATTATTTCATATTTCTTCAGCCAAAGGGAAGTGAGCTTTACATCAAGAAAATATCCTGAACAGAAGAAATGTAACTGATACTCCCATCAAACTGCCGAGAATAACCTCCCATGGGCTGTGAGCCTTTGTTATAACCCTGCTCTGTGCAATTATTACAGCGAGCATAAAAGAAAACAGTGATATAATAAAATTTTCTGTCATATACGTTATTGCCATCCATACTGAAAATGCGAGTGCAGAATGCCCACTTGGCATACCTCCTCGTAATGGCAGACCTTTACCGAAATATGCCTTTGTTATCACAACAAGGATGAGCACAATTATAAATGCTATGAGAGAAATTTCTTCCTTAGAGTGTTTTGTTATATAGAGTCCTTTATGGAAAGAATCACGTAAATATGGGAATAAGATTATATAGCCTATAACCGCAACACCAAAGGCAGTTATTAACACAGCACCAGCAGCTATGTCTTTTGCTATACGTGCCTTCTCGCTATGCTCTGGTAATATTATGTCAACTATTGTTTCTATTGCAGTATTGAACATCTCTGCGAGAAGCACGGCTATTACAGAAAGTGCAATGATGAGAAACTCTGTACGTGAAACACCAAGGATATAACTTAAAATAAGTACAGCAGCTGCACTAAAAAAATGATACCGTAAATGTCGCTGAGTCTTTGCAGCATGAAGTATTCCTTCTATTGCAAAATTAGCACTCCTTAACCATTGCCTGAACGGCATATTAACCTAACCTTTTCACCCCCCCTATTCCCCCCCTTGGTAAGGGGAGATTGAGAGGGGTTATAGAATCGATGTAAGCTCTTTTATTAAAATTGTGTTTTCCTTGTGTGATTTAACAGCAACCCTCAAGTATGTATTGTCAAGCCCTCTAAAATTAGAGCAGTCCCTGACAAGTATCCCTTTTCTTTTTAGCTGCTGGAATATCTCATTTGCGCTGCTTATTTTCAAGAGATAGAAATTAACATCGGAATCGAAAAATTCTATCCCTATTTTCTTGAAACTCTTTTCAAGAAATCGTTTCTCTTCCTTTAATAATCTAAATGTCTCGCTTCTATATATCTTGTCTTTAAGTGCCACCACTGCTGCCCTTTGTGCCAGGTTATTTACTGTCCAGGGCTCTTTATACCTTTTTAAACTCCCAATCAGATGCTGAGGAAAGACACCATATCCAATCCTCAAACCTGAAAGGGCATAGAACCCTGTCATAGACCTAAGCACAATTAGAGATGGGTTATCTTCCATATCCTTTATTATTGAGTCTTCAGCACAAAAGTCTATAAATGCCTCATCAACAATGAGATAACATTTAAATTCTTTTGCTGCTGCTGCAATCCTTTTGACCCCCTCTTTTCTGATTAATCTTCCCGTAGGATTATTGGGATTACATAGAAAAGCCATATCCACAGAGCACAGAACTTCACCCCCTCCTTTACCCTCCCCCCTCAAGGGGGAGGAAATATTAGGTGTGTCCCCCGCCCCTTGCGGGAGGGGGTAAGGGGGCGGGGGGGCTGTGTTTTGTGTTCTGTATTCCGTGTTCTGACTCCTGTCTCTCATCGCAGCTATAAATTCATCAGGGTCTATAGTAAAATTGTTTTTATTATCGAGCATAAAATACTTGATAAATCCCGAATTCCATAGTCCGAAGGTCTGACTTTCACCCCCTCCCTTGCCCTCCCCCCTCGAGGGGGAGGGATGGGTGAGGGGGGCTGTGTTCTGTAATATTATCGCCCTTTCATATTCTGAAAATGTCGGTGCCGGAATAAGAACCTTTTGAGGCTTTAAGACCCTTGTTATCAGATAAATGAGTTCCGTGCTTCCATTCCCGCAGAGAATTGTCTCAGGGTCGATTCCGTGGTATTGTGCAAGCCGCTTTCTCAATCTTTTTGCTTCATGGTCAGGATAGTTATGAAGATATTTCAGATGTCTCCGCATTTCTGTCTTTATCTTTTTAGATACGCCGAGTGGATTTACAGATGCACTGAAATCCATTATCTTTCGTTCCTGCATCTTCAGTTCTTCCGCAAGCCTGTAGATATTTCCACCATGTTCGAATGAGTCGCAAGTATTAAATATCGCTTCTATCATTAGTTACCCTAAATTCTTCTTAATAGTTTTAGTATACTGTATTTGTCTCATGTTACACTAACAATAATGGAATTAGATAAACATACTATCAATCAAATAAAAAAAATATACAGCATTAAAAAAGGGGAAATACTTTCCCGTTTGAAGGAATTTAAAAAGCTCTGGTCGGATGGAAATGATGAAGAAATTTTTACCGAATTAGCCTTCTGCATCCTTACCCCGCAATCTAAGGCAAAATCCTGCTGGGACGCCATAGTGAAGCTCAGAAGCGAAAACGTACTGTTTAGAGGCGATGCAGAAAAAATCAAAGAAGGATTACAATGCGTTAGATTCAAGAACAAAAAAGCGCAGTATGTCGTAAAAGCAAGAAAATTATTTTTTAAACAAACATGTCCCACAGTAACACAAAAGACAATGAAAATAATCCCCCCTCACCCCCCTTTAGTAAAGGGGGGAAGGGGGGATTGTCAGGTTAATAAAGGAAGAGTTTGTATAAAACCTGCATTAAACATGTTTGATGATATATATGAATGCAGGGAATGGTTAGTTCATAACATAGACGGTCTCGGTTATAAAGAAGCAAGTCATTTTCTAAGAAATATAGGATTGGGAGAAAAGATTGCCATTCTTGACAGGCATATACTCAGAAATTTAAACCAGCTTGGGATAATAGAGGAGATACCAAAGTCTATAAGCCAGGCAAAATACATGCAGATAGAGAAAAATATGATGGAGTTCGCAAAACAAATAAATATCCCACTCTCCCACCTTGATCTACTGTTCTGGTATAAAGGAACAGGGGAGATATTCAAATAATTTATAAACTACACAAAAAATAATGAAAATTAATAATTGACCAGTGGATTCGCTCGTTAGAATATAGACAAAATAAGACATACAAAAATGACATTTTTTGGCTCCTGGGAAGGGATTCGAACCCCCGACCAAGTGGTTAACAGCCACCCGCTCTGCCGACTGAGCTACCCAGGAATAGATTTTGTTTATATCAAATAACTCGATGCTTTGTCAATCTCATTGCGAGTCGATTCCGACAAGGCTAAGTTCATTCACAAGCTTTGCAACAAGGTCGCCAATCTCGGTTGTACTATAACCCATCTGCCCTGCGGAAAGGCTTTTGAGATATTTACCTGTAACCTCCATAACACCCTTTTCAATAAGCTGTGCTGGTTTATTCTCACCAATATGTTCAAGCATCATTCCTCCGGCACAGATTGCAGCCAAAGGGTTAATCACATTCTTTCCTGTATATTTTGGTGCAGAGCCTCCTATAGGCTCGAACATCGAGACACCTTGAGGGTTAATGTTTCCACCTGCGGCTATGCCCATTCCCCCTTGTATCATCGCTCCTAAATCGGTAATAATATCTCCAAACATATTATCTGTTACGATGACATCAAACCATTCAGGATTCTTAACAAACCACATTGTTACAGCATCAACATGTGCATAATCAATCTTTATCTCGTGATATTCCTTTGCTACTTCATGGAATGTCCTCTCCCATAGGTCAAATGCAAATGTGAGGACATTTGTCTTACCACATAGTGTAAGCTTGTTAATCTTGTTTCTCCTCCTGCAGTATTCAAAGGCAAATCGTATACACCGCTCCACGCCTTTCCTTGTATTAATAGACTCCTGTACTGCAACTTCATCAGGCGTGCCTTTCTTCAGAACACCGCCTGCTCCAGCATACAGCCCCTCTGTATTCTCCCTTACAACAACAAAGTCTATATCCTCTGGTCTCTTATTCTTCAATGGACAATCAACACCGGGATATAACTTGACAGGTCTCAAATTTATATACTGGTCAAGCTCAAATCTCAGCCTTAAGAGAATTCCCCCCTCGAGTATGCCAGACTTTACATCAGGATGCCCTACTGCACCGAAATAGATTGAATCATATTTTTTTAGCTCGGCTATTGCACTATCTGGAAGTGTTTCACCAGTCCTTAAATACCGATCACCCCCAAAATCATAATGGTTAAAGTTAAGTTTGAATCCAAACCTCTGAGAGACAGCTTCTAAGACCTTAATGCCCTCTCTAATAACCTCTGGGCCTGTACCATCTCCAGGAATAACGGCTATGTTATAAGATTTCATAAATTATTCTCCCGTATCCTGAGCTTTTAATCTCTTCTTTGTCCACTCAACCAGTCCCCCTGCAGAAATTAACTCCTGCATGAACGGAGGTATAGGATTGGCTTTATATTCTTCGTTTTTCGTTAAATTCTTTACTATCCCATTGATCGCATCTACCTCTACCTCATCAGCCTCTTTAATCTTCTCGGAAGCTTCTTCAGATTCAAAGATGGGAAGCCCTATATTAAAGGCATTCCGGTAGAAAATCCTTGCAAAACTCTTTGCTATTACCGCCTGGATGCCTGCTGCCTTTATCGCAATTGGCGCATGTTCCCTCGATGACCCGCATCCAAAGTTTTTCCCGGCAACAATAATATCACCCGCCCTTACCTTGCTGGAAAAATCCTTGTCAACACCTTCCATCACATGCTTCGCAAGTTCATGCGGATCAGATGTATTAAGATACCTCGCAGGTATAATCACATCTGTGTCTATATCATTGCCAAATCTCCATGCCCTGCCCCTGATAAGCATGTTTCCTCCGTACTTTTCAGTTATAAGCTGTAAATTCAGTAGTTATTATAGGCAATTTACCTATTTATAAACAAGTCGAAATAGCATTAAAATAGATATTGAGCCATTATAATGTGGTATAGCCAGTAGGGTAGATAGAAAAAATTGGGAAGATTTCATATATAATTTTTGTTATGGTAATCGCTAATCATTCCATATTTAAAATTTATCATAAGTTATATCAGGCATTTGGCCCTCAGCGCTGGTGGCCTGGTGATACCCCTTTTGAGATTGCTGTTGGCGCAATCCTAACACAAAATACAAACTGGGGAAATGTGGAGAAAGCGATAAATAATCTAAAAAAACAGAATACCCTCTCAGCAAAGGCTATACACGAAATTCCGGGCAAGAAACTCTCTGAACTTATAAGACCCGCAGGATATTACAACATAAAGGCTAAGAGGCTTAAGTCTTTTATAGATTTTCTTATGAATGATTACCATGGAAGAATGAAGAGGATGAAAAACGAGGATATGCATTCTTTGAGAAAAAAGCTTCTCAGCATAAACGGTATAGGGCCTGAGACAGCAGATTCAATCATCCTTTATGCTCTTGAAAAACCTATTTTTGTCATAGACGCATATACAAAACGGGTTCTATCAAGACACGGTATCATGGAACATGAAAAGTCTTATGATGAATTTCAGGAGCTTTTCCACTCATCTCTGAAAAAAGATATGAAGCTGTTTAATGAATATCACGCCCTTTTTGTAAGAGTCGGCAAAACATTTTGTAAGCTAAAAAAACCTCTTTGTGATAAATGCCCTTTAAATGATTTATGAATTTAAAGCCTGACAATTTCAAACTAATTACTACCTTTTCTCCAAAAGGCGACCAGCCAAAGGCTATAAAAGAGCTTGCAACAGGCTTAGAAAAGGGTCTGAAGCACCAGGTACTTTTAGGCGTTACAGGTTCTGGAAAGACATTCACAATCGCAAATGTTATTGCGAATATAAATAAGCCAACCCTCGTGATTGCCCATAATAAGACCCTTGCAGCCCAGCTTTATGAAGAATTTAAAGAACTGTTTCCGGAGAATGCTGTTGAGTTTTTTGTCAGCTACTATGATTACTACCAGCCAGAGGCTTACATCCCCACAACTGATACGTATATAGATAAAGACGCACTCATTAATGATGACATAGACAGGTTGAGGCACTCTGCGACAAGGGCAGTGCTCGAAAGAAATGATACAATTGTTGTGGCTTCTGTCTCATGCATCTACGGCTTAGGCTCCCCACAGGACTACATGGATATGCATCTAATTATAGAAGAAGGGATGCATACAGAGCGTGATGAAATCCTGAGAAGATTAATCGAAATGCAGTATGCACGTTCTGATATCGAATTTAGAAGGGGGACTTTCAGGGTAAGGGGCGATATTGTAGAGGTTCACCCATCTTTCTCTCTTGATAAGGGAATTTGTATAGAATTCTTTGGAGACGATATTGATGCTCTCTATGAATTTGACCCCCTCACAGGTAAAAGAATAAGAAGGCTCGATAAGATTGCACTTTTCCCGAACAGCCACTGGATAACACCGAGGGAACGACTTGATCCAGCACTAAAGAATATAGAAAAAGAGATGGAGGAAAGAATCGAGTACTTTTTTAAAGAGGGAAAAAACCTTGAGGCACAGAGAATTGAACAGAGGACAAGATTTGATTTGGAAATGTTGAGGGAATTCGGTTATTGCCACGGTATAGAAAACTATTCGCGCCATCTTAGTGGCAGGGCTACCGGAGAGCCTCCATATACATTACTAGATTATTTCGAGGATGATTTCCTGATAGTTATTGATGAGTCTCATGCAACTATTCCTCAGATTGGAGGTATGTATGAGGGTGACCGTTCAAGAAAACAAACCCTTGTAAATTATGGTTTCAGACTGCCTTCTGCACTTGATAACAGGCCGCTAACATTCACTGAATTTGAGCACAGGGTTAATCAGGCAATTTATGTATCTGCAACTCCAGGACATTATGAATTCGAAAAATCAAGGGACCGTGTAGTTGAGCAGATAATCAGGCCGACCGGTCTTATAGATCCAGAAATGTTTGTGCGGCCGGTTTCAGGACAAGTGGATGACCTTTTAGGTGAGATAAGAAAGCGTGCAGAAAAAGGTGAGAGGGTTCTTGTAACCACGCTTACGAAGAAGATGGCAGAAGATCTAACCGACCACTATATAGACCTCGGGGTAAAGGCAAGATACTTACATTCTGACATTGACACCCTTAAGCGGGTTGAGATATTAAGGGATCTAAGGCTCGGGAATTTTGATGCATTGATTGGAGTCAATCTTTTAAGGGAGGGGCTTGACCTCCCTGAGGTCTCACTCGTTGCAATCCTTGACGCTGACAGAGAAGGTTTCCTTCGGTCAGAACGTTCATTGATTCAGACAGCAGGCCGTGCTGCAAGAAATATAAACGGAAATGTAATTCTATACGCAGATACCATAACCGGCTCAATGAAGAGAGCCCTTGACGAGACGAAACGAAGGAGAAGGATACAGGAAGAGTATAACAAAAAAATGGGGATTACCCCTGAGACTGTAAAATCCAACATCAAGGACATACTTAGTTCTATCTATGAGGCAGATTACTGGACAGTACCTGCTGTAGCAGAGGAGAAGGCTGAATACGGCAATGACGGAGAGACATTAAAAAGGCTTGAGTCTGAGATGAAAGAGGCTGCAAAAAAGCTCGAATTCGAACATGCTGCAAAGATAAGGGATAAGATTAAGGAGATTAAAAACAGGATGATCGAGATTGGGATAAAAGATTAAATGAGATGCTATAATTATTTAAGCAATTTTATCACAGGGGGTAAGAGATGATTGTTATTGCAGAGAATCTTAATACGAGGAACAAGGTTTATATGGATGCAGTAAAAAACAGAGATAAAAAGACATTAACAGAGCTTATGGAAAAACTTAAGGAATCAGGTGCTGAAATTATCAATATACAATGTTCTCTTGACAGCGCTGGCGATGAAGACACTCTACCATGGGTAACAGAAATCCTCGGTGATGCAGCAGACAGCAGCATATCTCTTGACTCAAGAAATACTCAGGCCCTAAAAAAGGCCATACCACTTTGCAAAAAGCCACCCCTCATTAATTTTATCTCAGAGACCGAACCTGAAGATCAGAAAACAATGCTTTCACTTGTATCAAACACCGGAGCTTCTCTGGTCATCAGGGCCTCAGGTGGCACTATACCCACATCCTTAGAAGCAAAACTCCAGATAATCGAGAGACTTCTCGAAATGGCAAATACAGCAGACATACCCAATGAGAGGCTGTTTGCAGACCCTTCGATAGTACACATAGGCAGGGGAATGGGACAGAAACACCTTTTAAATTCCCATGAATGTATCAGAGTACTCAAAGAACTTGTAGAGCCTCCTGTAAATACTATCGCATGGATTGCCAATGTCTCTACTGGATTGCCAAAGGCATTAAGAAAACCTCTTGAGGCCACATTCCTCAGCTATGTGGCTGGTGCCGGACTCGATGCCGCAATGGTAGATATCCTTGATGAAAATATCAGGAAGACTATATACCTTATAAAATCCTTCAGGGATGAAATAGTATTTGCGCAAGCAGATATAAGTTAGCATGAGTAATGTCTGGCGTTTTATTGATACGGGACCATGCAGCGCAGCTTATAATATGGCTCTGGATGAGGCGATTGCGATTGATGTCAGAAAAGATAATATACCTCCAACATTAAGGCTCTACGGATGGGATGTGCCATCCGTAAGCATAGGATGTTTTCAGAAGATCAGTGATGTTGATATTGAATATTGCATCAAAAAACATATCCCGATTGTCAGAAGGCCTACAGGAGGCCGTGCAATCCTGCACAACCATGAGTTCACATATAGCTTCTCTGTAAAAACAACACACAGGCTATTCTCAAAGGGACTGCTCGACAGCTATAAAAAAATAAGTATAGCCTTTGGCTCTGCACTATCAAAAATTGGACTATCGCCGGAATTAAAACTAATTAAAGAAAATCATCGCCCGAGAAACCCTTTATGTTTTCATTCAGCATCATATGGAGAGATTACTATAAATAATAAGAAGATTATTGGCTCCGCACAGAAGCGCTGGACCGATGGCCTGCTTCAGCAGGGTTCTATCCCATTTACTATTGATAAGGATGAGATGAATAAGGTATCCAGACTTAAATCCACTCACGGGATAAGAGAGGCATTTATTGGGTTAAAAGAGATACTTTCTGAGTTAAACACTGACGACCTTAAAAACGCTATCAGGACTTCCTTTGAAGAGACTTTTGACACAAGTCTTGTCCCTTCTTCTCCCTCACAGGAGGAGGTATCTCTTGCACACGAGCTTGAGGCTCAAAAGTATCTGTCTCATAAATGGAACTTCAAGAGATAATCTTGACAATAGAGCCTGTTTCACACCTAACCCCTCTTTGCCAAGGAGGGGAAGTATTGCAAGTCCCCCCTTTAGCAAAGGGGGATGGAGGGGGATTTATAGATCAATACTATACAAACATTAACAAAGAGGAAGACATTCTATTACTAATGCCACCTTTCACTGAATGCTTACCTAATGAGTGAGCAGGTATCGAGAAATATGAATTTCTGAATAATGCAGGATAGTGATATAATTAAATATGTATGTCTATTTAAACGGGAAGATTGTACCGTCAAAAGAAGCGGTAGTTTCTGTCTTTGACCATGGGTTCCTATATGGAGACGGGGTATATGAGACAATGAGGGTCTATGATGGTGTCATTTTCATGATAGATGAGCACATCAGAAGGCTTTATCGCTCTGCATCAATGATAGGACTTACGATTCCTCTTGAGACGGATCTTCTGAAAATTTCAATTTATGAAACCCTTATCGCCAACCGTCTCAAGAATGCCTATGTAAGGTTAACTGTTTCGAGAGGTCATGGTGACATCGGCCTTGACCCTGAACTTTGTACAAAGCCGACTATTGTAATAATCGTGCAGAAACTGAAAGAATACCCAAGGGCATTCTATAAAAATGGTATAAGCCTTATTATCCCGGAAACGAGAAAAAACCTCAGAGAGGCAATAAATCCACGTATAAAATCCCTCAACTTTCTAAATAATATACTTGCCAAGATTGAGGCAAAAAAAAGAGACGCCTATGAGGCTGTAATGCTAAATGTATATGGAAAACTCACTGAAGGCACCATCAGCAATGTATTCTTCTATGAGAATGGCATCCTATGCACACCTTCTCCTGCATGTGGAATACTTGACGGTATAACAAGGGGGATAGTCATAGACCTTGCCCGGAGAGAAGGGTTTAAGGTAGAAGAAGGTGAATTTACAAAGGATGATATTTATTCCGCAGTTGAGGTCTTCATCACTAATACTACCCTTGAGGTTATGCCGGTATCAAAGGTTGACGATCAGGGGTATGCTGTGGGTAAAATAACAAAACTACTCCACAAAACATACAGACAGGAAGTAAATGCCTATATGGCAAATGTCAGGGCAGGCTTGTTTCAGCATCTAAGAAAATCAATGTGTTAAGAGACCCTATTTCTTATTTCTCAACTCGACAGCCTTTTCCATAGGTAACCCCAAACTCATCTTTTTACATAAATCTATTAATATACAAAATTGTAAAATAATAATCCTAAATATTCACGTATTGCAAAAGATGTGTTTCCAAGTTCTGAAGCAGCCGGCAAGTAATCCTCCCATCCATATTTTTTATTCTCCCATGTTTTAAAATTAGCTGGAAATGGTGTAACATTCATATGCATCCTTTTAAAGCTGAGAACAGAACGGCTCATATGATAGGCAGATGTCACCAATATCGGTTTTTTAAAGCCCAGTTTTTCACAGATCTTCTTAGTATATCTTGCATTTTCAATGGTGTCCCTGCTTTTGTCCTCTGTGATAATTTTATTTGAAGGAACCCCAAGATCCATGAGGAATCGCCTTACAATAGGTGCTTCGGATGGCTTATATTTGAAGACCTGTCCACTTGATACAATAATAGGGACATTAAGCCTCTTTTGAAGTCTCACAGCAGTAACAATCCTGCTAATCGTATCACCAGCAGGAGAACCAATACCTGATAAATCTGCAACCCCTATATGTGAACCACCACCCAAAAGGACTATTACATCTCCCTGTGGATTTATAGGTATCTTAAAGTCAGATTCAAGACCCCTGAGGATTGCATCTGAGACAGGGGCTATGGAAAGCAACCATATAAAACTACCGATTAAGCAGTTTACAATCCCTGATCTCCAGTGTTTTTTGAATAAAAACCACACGCCAGAGAATATTAAAAAAATGATGAATATTCCAGGTGGTATAAAGAAAGGAGTTAAAATCTTTTTAAGTATAAACATTTATCATATTTCAAGACCTGACACCTTACTTGAGACCTTATGAGACAGTTAATACATCTCATATTCCGAGATGCCGATGAAAATGCCGAACTTATTCAGAAAATCTCTTATGTCCTGCAGATGGGTCTGGAGTATACGATAAATCTCTTTATCATCAACTTCCCAGTAGATATGAACCAGCCGGTTTCTAAATCGGGCCATCTGTATCAAACAGCCAGCATATTCTTCATCAAAAGCGCCCCTTTCAGTCAGCACTCTGAAAGTATCGGCATAATCTTCGGGCGTTCTGTAACCGTTTTTTTTGCGATAATGTGATTACAGAGATCAATTATTCCTTCAATAGCCGCAATAAAATTGTACTTAGCGCTCCCTACCTTATGCAGGTCAGATGTAAAATCATCCAACGAGAGTTTCCTTAAGTCATTAAGTCTTTCAAGAGATGCCAGTATTTCTGAAGTGATTTTCCTTATTTTATCCTGGTTAAACCTCAACACCGAGAGTCTCCTTAATGTACATGTTGTAATAGGGCAAAAAATCCATGTAAGGAGTTATAGTTGCTTCCTGAAAGTCTGTCATCGCATCATCATTTTTCGCAAACAATATAATACCGTCCTTTATCACATTGTATCTGAAGGAAAGAGGAGCGATATTCAGTACTTTAACATCAATAATATATCTTTCTATAGCCCCTATCAGTTCAGCCTCCATCTGAAGCTCGTATTCCAAAACAAATTCAGGCGGTACTTCCAGATAAACAGCCACATCAATATCCCTGAAGCTATTTCCTGTAACAAAAGAGCCGTGAAGATAGGCAAACAAAATATCTGTGTGTTTCTCGAGTGCCTGCCTCAGTACTTCCCTGATGGACTCTCTCTCAATTCTTTGCAGGTTATTTAGACTCTTGTCCATGTAAGGATATTAACAAACAACAATTAAATTGGCAAGGCGCAGCCATCTCCCTATTCCCAATGTCAAGATTCAAGACCTGACCCCTCCTGGAGTTTCTCTAATATCTCCACGATATTCTGGTTAACCCTTCCATTTGAGATTACCATATTGATTTTTGGATGGGACGTCTTTCCTATCATTTCGTCAGCATTGAATAGTTCCTCATGTATTTTTTCGCCAGGCCTCAAACCTATAAAGATTATGTCTATATCAATCCCTGGTCTGTAACCATAAAGGCTTATCATCCTTTTTGCCAAATCCAGAATCTTTACAGGCCTTCCCATATCAAGGACAAAAACCTCTCCACCGTTTCCCATAGTTGCTGCCTGAAGGACGAGACTCACTGCCTCAGGTATTATCATAAAGTACCTTGTTATATCAGGATGGGTAACTGTTACAGGACCACCTCTTTTAATCTGTTCTTTGAAGAGAGGAACAACGCTACCACTACTTCCCAGGACATTCCCGAATTGCCTCATCAAAAATCTATATGAAACCGAATCGTTGCCTCATTTAAAAATCTATACGAAAAGTTAGACAATTGTCTCCTGAAAAAAATATAAAACAGGAGGCAGAAATGGGGTTAATGATGAAAGAGAAGAAGTCAGTAGTCAAAGAAACTGCATCAAGATATCAGAAAGCAAAGAAGAAACTAAAAGGAATTATACTTAATGAAATTGTGGCACTGACAGGTTATGTTCGTTGTTATGCGTCTTACATCTTACGGAATCATGGAAGGAAGGCAGCTGTCAATTACAACACAGTAATAATATGGGATGCCAGTAAGAAACATAAAAGGCAAAGGCAGAAGATATACGACCAGAAGGTATTCATAGCACTTAAAAAGATATGGCAAATAATGGACTATATTTGCGGCAAGAGGCTTGCCCCGGTATTAAAGGAACTCATTTTCAAGTTAGAACAGCATAAAGAAATTGCAATTGACAGAGAGACAAGGGAAAAACTTCTGAGGATTAGTCCTGCTACAATAGACAGGCTCTTAGCAAAGGAAAGGAAAAAGCAGCAAATAAAAGGCAGATCAAATACAAAACCTGGGACACTACTTAAGAACCAGATACCGATAAGGACATATTCAGAGTGGGATGAACAAAGACCTGGATTTATGGAGATAGACCTTGTGGGGCATGATGGAGGGGATCCGAGGGGCGAATTTATCCAGACACTGGATGTTACAGATGTATGCACGAGCTGGACAGAGACGCAGGCAGTCAGGAACAAGGCACAGGTATGGGTATTTGAAGCATTGGAAGGGATAACACAGCGGTTACCGTTTGAGATAAAGGGAATAGATTCAGACAATGGTTCTGAATTCATCAATGGACATCTATTTCGGTTTTGTGAGGAAAAGCAAATTACTTTCACACGTTCACGTCCTTACAGAAAGAATGACAATTGTTTTGTAGAACAAAAAAACTATTCTGTCGTAAGGAGAGCAGTGGGCTATATGAGATACGATACAGAGCAGGAATTGAATGTGCTGAACGAGCTGTATGGGCACTTAAGGCTTTATACGAACTTTTTCCAGCCGGTTATGAAGATAGTTGAAAAAACGAGGGTCGGCAGTAGAGTGAAAAAGAGGTATGACCTTGCAAGGACACCTTATAAGAGGGCTCTGGAATCTCCTTATGTCTTAGAGGGAGAGAAGAGACAATTGAAAAGGCTTTATGATAGGCTGAACCCTGCGGAACTAAAGAGGCAGATAACAGGACTTCAGAACAAGTTATTGAGACTTGTCTCTATGAAAGAGGCTTTAAAAAAACAGAAGGATTCATTTTCAAGGGGGCACTCAGATATGGGTTGGTCTTCAAAAATTGATTATAGGGCAAATGGTGAAGTTGAATTTCCGGCTTTAACACAAAGATCTGTACTTTCAACCGATATAGACTTTAAAAGAGGTAAAAAAGTAAAATTATTTGGAGTAGATTTTATGTGAGGCAACGAATATCATTTCGTGTAGATTTTTATGTGAGGCAACAGGGAGATTTATGCTGCAATAAACTTGAGGTTGACAGGAATGTATAGGGAAATGTTATTTTATAAGCACTCTTATAGGCGCGTAGCTCAGTGGGAGAGCGCTTCCTTGACGTGGAAGAAGTCAGGGGTTCAATCCCCCTCGCGCCTACCATAAAATTCAAACTACCTGTATTTATGCTATAAAAGCTGACTTTACAAAACAGGTAGGAGGAGAAGCGGTAAATGAGAAAGGGTTTAATAACAACAATACTAATTTTATTATTTTTAATAATATCCAACCATTCTTTTGCTGAAAAAATAAAGGTTATTGCAAGTATTGCACCCCTTGCTGACTTTACAAAACAGGTAGGAGGAGAAAGGGTTGATGTGAAATTACTTCTGCCTCCAGGGGCAAGTCCTCACATATATGAACCAACGCCAAAAGCTATGAAAGACGTATCCAATGCCAGGGTATTTGTCAAGATAGGCGCAGGTCTTGAGTTCTGGGCTGAAAAGATAATAAAGGCATCAGGAAATAAAAGGCTCATTATCGTTGATTCATCATCAGGTGTATCATTGATAAGAGAAACCCATTCTCACAGTTCATTAAGTGCTGACCCTCATATATGGCTTGACCCTGTGATTGCAGTTGGCATAGTTACAAAGATTGAAAAGGCTCTTATTGAAGCTGACCCGCAAGGTACCCAGTTTTATAAACAGAATGCATTCATATATAAGAAAAAACTTTTCCAGCTTGATAAAGAAATATCTAAAAAGGTCAAGACATTCAGGATAAAAGAATATGTCACATTCCATCCAGCATGGAATTATTTCTCAAAAAGATATGGTCTAAGAGTTGCAGGTGTAATTGAAGAGTCGCCTGGCAAGGAACCGAGTCCAAAACACATTGCAAATATTATCAGAGAAATCAATCGTATAGGAAGCAGGGTTGTCTTTGTTGAGCCCCAGTTTAATCCTAAGATTGCTGAGGCTGTAGCAAAAGAAAGTGGTGCAAGGGTTTTATTCCTCGATCCTATTGGCTGGCAGAAAGGCAGAGGGACGTACATAGATATGATGAGATATAATGTTTCAGTAATGGAAGGTGTAATGAAATAATGAAGGCGATTGAGATAAACAACCTTACCGTGAACCTAAATGGCAGGGAAGTCTTAAAAGACATAACCCTTTCTCTGGATGAAGGCAGGTTTATCGGGATAGTAGGTCCTAATGGAGGGGGGAAAACAACACTTCTGAGGGCAATACTCGGCCTCATAAAACCTTCTTCAGGCGAGATATTTGTCTTTGGAAAGTATCCGGAAGATGTCCTGAAAACCGGTAGCATATTTGGTTATCTACCTCAGAGATTAAAGGTCGACCCGGATTTTCCTATCAGGGTAATAGATGTAGTCATGATGGGAAGATACGGGCGGGTTGGCATACTGCGATGGCCTAAAGACGAAGACAGAAAAAAAACCATAGAATATCTCTCCATGATGGGCGTGGAGAAACTCAGAAATGCCCAGTTTGGTCAACTCTCAGGAGGACAACAGCAAAGGGTATCAGTTGCAAGGGCTCTTGCAGGAGAACCTAAGATATTGATACTTGACGAGCCAAACACAGGTATCGACGTGATAGGCCAGGGAGATTTCTATCACCTCCTGAAGGGCATTCAGAAAAGGTTCAATATTACTATCCTCATGGCCTCGCATGACATTGGAACCATACCAGCTTATGTGGATGAAATTGCATGCCTTAATTACACGTTCCACTACCAGGGCAATCCTCTCGGTGCCCTTAATGAAACAGTATTGACAAAACTATATGGAAAAAATGTAGACCTCCTTCGGCATACTGATATATGTGATAAGTGTGAGCGGCTGAGAAGACAATAAGAAAATGACCGAGATATTAAGTTCCGCATTCATGCAGAAGGCCTTTTTTGTGGGGATTATAGTCAGCCTGATATCAGGGCTGGTATCGGTATTCGTCGTACTTCGCAAGATGTCCTTCATAGGTGCGGGTATATCACATGCAGCCTTTGGTGGAGTTGCGATTGGTTTCTTCACCGGAATAAACCCAATTATTACAGCTATCTTTTACTGTATTGCAATTGCGCTTGGGATTGAATTAGTAAGTAGAAAGGGAAAAATATCAGAGGATGCCTCTATAGGTATATTCTTTGCAAGTTCGATGGCACTCGGTATTGTTCTCATAAGCCTCTCAAGGGAATATAATGTTGACCTGTTTGGATACCTCTTCGGGAATATATTAGCCATCACTGATGGAGAAGTTCTGCTCTCTCTGTTTATAGCAGTATTGGTAATCGGGGTTATCATGCTCTTTTTAAAAGAGATATTCTTGACAACATATAACGAGGAGATAGCACGTGTAAGTGGGATCTCAGTCAGGGCTATTAATATCCTTTTTTTAGTTCTCCTTTCAATATCTATTGTTATTTCAATAAAAATTGTGGGGATTATCCTCATCTCAGCACTCCTCGTCATCCCAGGAGCAACCGCACAATTATTTGCTAAAAACTTATACTTTATGATTGCAGTCTCATGCGGCGTCGCAGTGATTTCTACAGTTCTGGGGCTTCTCTTCTCATACGAATTCGATATCGCACCCGGCGGCAGTATAGTCCTGACAGCTACCGCCATATTTCTGCTATCTTTATTCTTTAAAAAAAGAAGATAAAAACTACCCTCCCCTACCCCTCCTTCTTAACCCAAAAAATGCAATTCATTCATTTTAAGGCAGGCATATATACAGAAAAAGCTTTACCAGCAGCACCTTTGTAAGATATATGATATTCAGAGAGCCTGAATATTTTCATCAGTAACAATTGATAACATTGAATAACCCAATTCTGCTTTGTAAAGGTTTTTATGCGTATATGCCTGCCTTGGTCATCAGATAAATGCAGTTTTCGGGTTAAGGGGATGTATGAAAGGTTAGTCTTCTGGTGGAACCCAGATTTCAGAAAGGAAAAGAGGCAGTTCAGCAGCACAGAGGGGTCCTACCCTAACATTCCAGCCGGTCAATCTCTCAATATCTCCTTTTAGAGAAAAGGTAAGTCCTGGGATTATAAGCTCTTTCCTACTTACTTTTCCCTCTATTCCTGTTTCTTCTAAAGCCTTATGTACTCTTTCCGCTGTTAGGGTCTGATAAATCATGGCCATATCAACTGTATTTCCATCTGTATCAACGAATATAACAAAGAATGGGCATATAGTTGTCCCTAAAACTGTCATAAGAACCTGTTCAGTATATTCATTATTGCCTGTGATAAGTACTGAAGATTCAGGATTTGGTTTATTTAATTCTACAAGTCCGACTAAACTCGGTCTCGGGTGGGTGAGAAGGGGAACATCAGGCCACAAATCCTTAATTCTTTGTACTATATCTAAGGCATAAGCCTGATTTTTACTGATAAAAGAACAATCCTGAGGTCTTTTAAATCCATTTCTTAGAGCGTCTACAAATTTTTCACATGAAGTAAAACCGCATTTAACACAATCAGTTTTATTAAAATATCTTAAAAAGTTTATTGTGTCTAAATACAGGTTTGCAGAGACCACTTTTCGCTACGGTATAACCTTATTAAGCTGATACTCCACAATCCCTGATGCACCTGCCATCTTGAGTTTCGGTATAATGTCTCGCACAACCTTTTCATTTATGATAACCTCAAGGGCATACCACCCCTGATCAGAAAGCTGAGATATAGTTGGTGAATGCATTGCAGAAAGAAGGGACATAACCCGTTTTAGAGACTTCTTAGGCACATTCATTTTAAGTCCGACCTTTTCTTCAGCAGCAAGGGCGCCCTTAAGAAGCAGAGATATATTTTCCATCTTCTGCCTCTTCCATTTATCATGCCAAGCCTTATTGTTTGCAATAAACCTTGTACTTGACTGAAGAATAGTCTCAATGATCCTCAGATTATTCGCCTTAAGAGAAGTGCCTGTCTCAGTGAGTTCAACAATCGCATCAGCTAAGTGAGGCGGTTTGACCTCTGTTGCACCCCATGAAAAATCTACCTCAGCCTTTATACCATTAGATTTAAGGTATCTCTTAGTAAATCCAACAAGTTCTGTCGCAATCCGCTTTCCATTCAGGTCTTTTAGTGTCTTTATCCTGGAATCATTTGGAACTGCAATTACCCATTTCACAGGCCTGAGACCTTCTTTTGCATAAATAAGCTCAGCAACCTCATGCACATCAGCATTCTGTTCCATTATCCAGTCCTTGCCTGTAAGTCCGCAATCAAGTATTCCGTCATCAACATATCTTGCCATCTCCTGTGCCCTGATTAACATGGCTTCTACCTCAGGATCATCAAAGGATGGATAATAAGAACGGCTTAATATTGTAATGTGGTATCCTGCCTTTCTAAAAAGTTTTAATGTTGACTCTTGAAGGCTGCCTTTCGGAAGACCAAGTCTTAATATTTTATTCATAGTCTCACCCTTTCAAATATAATATGCTTTAAAAACATGTGATATAATTAAGTTATATAATTTATCATATTACTGATGTTGTTACAAGAAAATCATTTTAATAATCATAGTAATCCCCCTCGGTCCCCCTTTAGCAAAGGGGGATTAAGGGGGATTTGATTGAAATGGATTTTACACCTTTACAAAATATCATTAAAGACGGGTTTAAAGATTCTCGCATTTACAATCTCACTGGCTCATCTGCTGCCCTTTTTCTTGCCCTTTATGATAAACCATTTCTTGCAGTTGAATTAACCGAAGAACTTGCAGAGGAGCTCTATAAGGATATTAATTTTTTCAGAAAGGCATTAAAAAAAGAGCATGTCCTCTTGCTTCCAGAGCCTGATGGCCCTTCACTTTCAGGTAAAAGGGCAAAAGTAGTTTATTCACTCAAGGAAAACGATTCTCTCGTTAGTTCTTTTAAAAATCTTAAATCACCAATATGGCCTAAGAAAGAAATTAATCCCCCCTCACCCCCCCATAGCAAGGGGGGACAAAAGGGGGGTAAAGAGGAGATGGGGGGATTTTCAATAGAAAAAAGTGTTTTAAATCTCAAAAAAGGCGTGGAGACCAGCAGGACAGAAATTGAAAAAAGACTTCAGGAGATAGGTTACAAAAATGTCCCGCTTGTTGTCGAACAGGGAGAATACAGCCGTCGTGGATGGCTTTTAGATATTTTCCCTTCGACATCAGAAAATCCTCTAAGGCTTGAATTTTTTGGGGATGAAATAGAAACCATGAAGATTTTTGACGTCGAAACTCAGAGATCCAGAGAAGATGTTTCTCAGTTTTTAATATTCCCTGCAGAAGATCCCCTGTCAGGCACAACACTACTTGGGTTGACGGGTAATAAAAGATACTTTTTTTCAGATTCGATCCAGGAAAAAGATGGACTTCCCGGTGATATTACATTTTTTTCAAGATATTCCATAAGAGGTCACGGTTATGATGCAGGGGTACTTTCATTAAAAGGTCTGGGGATTATTCCTGAAGAAAGAAAAAATATAGAGGAATTACCACAAAAAATTAAGCACTTCCAGTCAGAGATTCGCCTTATTTCCTCATCAAATAGCCAGGCAGAGAGGCTTAAAAACATACTGATAGAAGGAGGTGTAGTTGCACCCGTCATAGATAAGACAGAGATTTTTGAGTATAAGGGAAGTGTTTCGATAACCGTCGGCGACCTTTCGTCAGGCCTCTTTTTACCGGGCATCTTAATCCTGACCGAAAAAGAGATATTCGGTGGAAGGCCTGGCTACAGGTCAATCAAAAAATCAAAAGTAGCAAGGCTTCTCGCCACACTCGATGACCTTAGACCCGGCGACTTTGTTGTCCACAAAGACCATGGCATTGGAAGCTTTCATGGACTTATGCGGCAGAGCATAGAAGGTATCGAAGAAGACCTCTTGCTGATTGAATATGAAGGTGGAAGGTTATATTTACCCCTTCAAGGTATTAACAGCATCCAGAAATATCATTCTGAAGAAGGCATTATTCCAAAAATTGACAGGCTCGGAGGGAAGACCTGGCAGAGAACAAAAGAGAGAGTAAAAAAGAAGATACACGAGATGGCAGGAAAACTCGTTGCCCTTTATGCAGAGAGAAAGGTCTATAAGGGTTTTTCATTCAGCCCTGATACCGAACTCCACAGGGAATTTGACAGCTTCTTCCCCTACGAAGAGACACCTGATCAGATAAAGGCAGTAGAAGATATTAAAAGGGATATGGAATCAGAAAAACCAATGGACAGACTTATCTGCGGAGATGTTGGATATGGAAAGACAGAGGTCGCAATGAAGGCAGCATTCAAGGCAGTATATGATGGCCGGCAGGTGGCTGTGCTTGTGCCTACTACAATACTATGTGAACAACATTACAGGACTTTCAAAACAAGGTTTTCTGCATTTCCTGTCAGGATAGATTATCTGAGCAGGTTTAAATCAAAGAAGGACCAGAAAGAAACAATTAAGACGCTGTTAAACGGCGATATTGACATAATTATAGGGACACACAGCCTTCTCAACCGGGATATAAGCTTTCATGAACTCGGCCTACTTATCATTGATGAGGAACACAGGTTCGGTGTCAGGCAGAAGGAAAAGATAAAAGAGTTGGAAAAAGGCGTTGATGTTATCACTCTCACTGCAACGCCTATACCCAGAACACTCTATATGGCGCTATCAGATATAAGAGATATGAGTACAATCGAGACACCTCCAGAGGAAAGACTCGCTGTCAAAAGCATTGTCTCTGTATTCGATGAGGGGTTGATAAAAGAAGCTATAAAAAGAGAACTGGAAAGAAACGGTCAGGTATTTTTTGTACATAACAGGATAAAGAGTATTTATAAGATAGCCGACTACCTTTTGAAACTTCTGCCTTCAGCAAGGATAGCAGTTGCACATGGCCAGATGGCTGAGAAGGAACTCGAAACAGCTATGCTCAAATTTTACGGGTACAAAATAGATGTGCTTCTGGCCACAGCCATAATTGGTTCAGGGCTCGATATACCAACAGCTAATACAATCATCATTGACAGGGCAGACATGATGGGACTTGCTGATCTCTATCAGCTCAGGGGCCGTGTTGGGAGAGGTAATGTGAGGGCATATGCTTATTTTCTAATCCCTGGTAAAGATATCATCACGGAAGAGGCTAAGAAGAGATTGCAGGCAATACAGGAGATGAGCTATCTTGGAGCAGGCTTCAGGCTTGCCTTAAAAGACCTGGAAATCAGAGGTACAGGGAACCTCCTTGGCGCTGAACAATCAGGGCATATCCATGCAGTTGGCTTTGACCTCTATATAGAGATGTTAGAGAAGGCTGTAGCAGAGTTAAAAGGCATGACGATAGAAGAAGAGTTTGAGCCTTCAATAAGTTTAAGGGTTAATGCCTTCATACCAGAAGAATATATAGATGATATAACTCTCAGGCTGAGCCTTTATAGAAGGATTGCATCATCAAAGACAAATGAGGCCATAGAAGCAATTGAATTAGAGATAGACGACAGGTTTGGCAGGATACCAGATGAGGTTAAAAACCTCTTAGATATAATGAGATTAAAGACAATGGCAAGAGAGCTCCTCGTTACAAAGATCCAGGACGTGCAGGGGAAGGTTCGAATAGTATTTTCTCCTGATACAAAAGTGGAACCCCGTGATATATTCGAACTTCGCAAGAAAAGAAATGGAAAAATTAAATTCTTACCGGACGGCTTTGAGGTCGATTTAATGGGATTTCCACGGGAAAGAATCTATGAAGAAATCTCGTACCTCTTTACTTGTTTGCCCATTTCTGATAGTTTTAATAAGGAGAATTAAGGGTTGAAAATAAGAAGTATTATTATTTTTCTTACAATATTTCTATTCTCTTGTTCAACTACTAAGACAGGAGAAAATATTCAGAAGGCGAATGCCCATTATCAATTAGGCATATCATATATTAATGACAACAATATTCAACCGGCATTTATAGAGTTTCAGAAGGCGCTGGAGCTTAACCCCAATAATAAAGAAATCCTTAATGCGATCGGCATCATATATCTTCTGAAGCTTGAGAACTATCCAGAGGCTGTAAAGTATTTCCAGAAGGCTTTAAAGATAGATAAAAACTTTTCAGAGGCATCGAACCTCCTTGGTTTTGCATACGAAAAAACAGGGAGATTCGATGAGGCCATTGAATCATATAAAATGGCATTGTCAAACACCTTATACAAAAATCCTGAAAAGGCATTCAATAATTTAGGCAGGGTATATTACAGGATAAAAAAATACGATGATGCAATAGATGCATATAAGGAGGCTTTAAGGAGATATTCCGATTTTCATTTACCATATTATGGTCTGGCGCTCTGTTATAATGCTAAAGGCCAATATGGCGATGCCGCAACTGCTATTACGCGTGCAATAGATTTTGACCCTCTTTATAAAGGAGATAAGGACAAGGCAAAAGAGGACTTTGAAAACAAAAAACTAATAGCAAAAGGCGAAGAAGAAAAAGATATAGCTGACTTTATTGAGATATTGAGATATTAAAGCCTGGTGTTATTTTATAAAATAAATTCCAAGTAATTTTCACGATTGATTATCTTAAATTCAGCATTGTCATATGTTTTACACCAGTCTTTCGGCTCTTTCATTTTTTGCTTTAATGTAAATCCATAAATTTGTCAAAATTTATGGATTTACTATTTCGAAGGTGGCAATGCCGAAATAGTTAACTATGAAGATTACCATTGAGGAGGTATTATTATGAGCATGCACGACCCTGCTCATCCGGGGGAAGTTTTGTTAATTCTAAGTCTGAGTAGTCTCTGAGTAGGGTCAAGTCTTGAAATATCAGTTTTTTATTCTACCTGTTGAACACATTATTTATATTTCTTCTCTTTCGCCCCTGTTTGCCACGCTATAAGTCCCAAAATGTAGAAGTACAATGCTCTGAGAAAATCAATAGGGGTCGCGTCTCAATATTCAACATTTCCACCACACATTCACTTCAACCCTAACTGTTGTGGAGGAAAATCGATTACCTCGCAAGACGCTCTCAGTGCTTTCTGCGTCTTCTTACTGAGCTTCAATGATCTCATAACCGAATCCAACCGATTAGGATCGAGCTGCCGGGCAATGGCGGCACATTGATCAAGGTCCTTCTTAAGCGATATTCCCATTTCCCCTTCTTTTGCCGGCACGCAGGATTTTATTCAGATAGGCAATTTTCTTTTCATAAGACTGCATTTCCTTTTCGTATTTTTTTCTCATTGCAAGCTTTTTTAATATCTCCTGCACTTTTTTATTAGATACGTGCTTGCTGATAACCTTCTCACCTTCGCGATATTTCAGATAATAGTAGGAATACACTTTGTTCTTGTAGCGCTTTTTCCGTTCGCTTATCGAACCTTTCGGAAGCTCAGATACAGACTTCTCAAGACTGTCAAGCATCTCATGGCAACGCTTAAGTTCATCGCGAAGCATGCCGCTTATGACCTTATCCTTTTCCACCACTTTCATGCTCTTATTATGCTTTGTGTGGTGGAAAATAGCAAGAGCTTTTATTCGGGTCAACGCTATTTTGCAGGCTCTCAACATTGCTATCGGGAATCAACGTCCTGAACGAGAGTTCGGCTCTGCGACTTTGCAGGCGAAAGGCGCAACCGATTAAAAATATCTAAATCGTGGAGTAAATGAAGAAAGCAACAATACCCTGACGCTGTCTGATAGAGCAAATCCTGTCTAAATGAAGTAGATGGTGGGACAAATGAGAGATGATTGGATGGAAGAAAAAATGAAAGTTTGAAAAAATAAAGAATACGGCAGGAGAGGGTGACACCTTTTATGCTTTTTCTTTACTTTTTAAATATGAACGTTTTTGATAAAATGAAGAAGCAATGATAAAGAATAAAGAAGTGCTTAAGAAATTCGAAGACAGATTTATAAGAGAAGAAAAAATCCTGCCTTTTACCCAGGCCATCAGGCTCTTCACAGATATGTGGAATGAAGGAGTAAAACTTGGTGTGCTGCCCCCTAAAAACCCATCAGAGGGGATAGAGGTGGATATAAGAATTGCGAAGGTTCTTAATTCATGTTTGAAGAAATCCTCTCAAAAATAGCGGCAAGTCTTAAAAAACACGCTATACCTTATATGATCATCGGAGGGCAGGCTGTATTGCTTTACGGAGAACCCCGTCTTACCAGCTCGTCGAAAGATAATAAGCTAAAAATCTATTTCAAAAAGCTTGTCTAAGTTGTCAAACTCAATCTTATTTCAACCCCAGCACATCCTGCATATCATACAATCCTGCTGGTTTGCCATATACCCACTTAGCTGCTCTTAGAGCGCCTCTTGCGAATGTATCCCTGCTCGATACCTTATGGGTAACCTCAATCCTCTCTCCAAGACCGCCAAATATAACCGTGTGTTCTCCAACAATGTCACCTGCACGAATAGTCTGTATCCCAATTTCTTTGCTGGTTCTCTCACCGATTATCCCCTTTCTTGCATAAACTCCAACCTCATCAAGATTTCTGTTTAAGGCATCTGCGATTACCTGTGCCATTTTCAAAGCGGTACCGCTTGGGGCATCCTTCTTCATCCTGTGGTGCGCCTCGATAATCTCAACGTCGTAAGCATCGCCAAGTACCTTTGCAATATCCTGCAATACCTTTAGAAGAAGGTTTACACCCATACTCATATTGGATGCCATTACACATGGGATTTTTTTAGTAAGTTTAGCGACTTCTTTCATATCATCTTTTGTGAAACCGGTCGTCCCGATGACCATGGCCTTACCTTTTGAGGATGCAAGTTTCAGATGTTCCTTTGATGCTTCTACTGTAGTAAAAGAGATAACTAAATCAACATTGCCGATGATTGATTCAAGACTATCTGCGAGTGTTACACCTGTATTCCCAATGCCGACTATTGTCCCGATGTCTTTGCCTATATCTTTATGTCCCTTTCTCTCAAATGCACCTGCTAATTGTAATTCTTTATATTCTTTTGAGAGAGCAGTGATCCTGCTTCCCATCCTCCCTGCTGCACCTGCAACCGCTATCTTAATCATAACCCCTCCTATTGTCACTTTTCCTCTTTTTTTTCTTCTTCTGCTACTCCTTCTATTTCTTCTTCACTTTTAATAGGTATTTTGTATTCTTCTGATACCCATTTACCGAGGTCGATGAGTTTGCACCTCTCGGAACAAAATGGCCTCCATGGATTCTCCTCCCAAGTTGTTGTATTCTTACATACAGGACAGATAATTTTCACAACTAATTCTGAATCTTTTGGTCTGTTTTTTTCAAGTTTTTAATCACAATGAATATCTCATGCTACCATCGCATGTTTGAGCCTTGATAGTTTATTCCTTAAGAATTTGCCCGTATAGGAATCAGGGTTCATGCTGACCGACTCTGGAGTGCCTTCTGCAACAACCTTCCCTCCTTCCTCACCGCCTTCAGGTCCAAGGTCTATAATATAGTCAGCAGACTTTATCACATCAAGGTTATGTTCAATTATGATAACTGTATTCCCTGAATCAACAAGGCTGTTTATTACACTGAGCAGTCTTTGTATATCAACAAAATGGAGTCCTGTTGTGGGTTCATCAAGTAAATAGAGCGTGTTGCCTGTTGATTTTTTCCCGAGCTCTTTTGAGAGCCTTACCCTCTGTGCCTCTCCGCCTGAAAGTGTTGATGCAGGTTGTCCAAGCTGTAAATACCCAAGCCCTACATCTTCAAGTACCTCGAGTTTTTGTTTTATATGAGGGATTGACAAAAAAAATTGAAGTGCCTCGGATATGGTCATCTCAAGCACCTCTGCAATGTTCTTCCCTTTATATCTTATATCGAGGGTCTCTTTATTGTATCTTTTCCCCTTACAGGTATCGCATGATATATAAACATCAGGAAGGAAATGCATCTCTACCTTAATCAGTCCGTCTCCATGGCAGGATTCACACCTTCCGCCTGAAAGATTGAAACTGAACCTCGAGGGAGCATATCCCCTTATTTTTGAATCAGAAACCTGTGCAAATAACCCTCTAATAAATGAGAAGACCCCGGTATATGTTGCTGGATTAGACCTGGGTGTTTTTCCAAGAGGTGATTGATCAACACATATCACACGGTCTATCTTATCTATGCCTATAATTTCTTTGTATCGGCCGGGTATTAATCTGCTTCCATATATCTCCCTGCAAAGTGCCTTATAAAGTATCTCGAGCACGAGCGTGCTTTTACCTGAACCTGAAACCCCTGTAACACATGTGAAAATTCCAAGCGGGATATTAACATTAATATCCTTGAGATTAAATTCCTGGGCGCCTATTATCTTTATAAAGTCTTTTGGATCTCTTCTCACAAAAGGGATGTCTATTGACATCAAACCACTGAGGTATTTCCCGGTTATTGATTTTTCGTTCTTCTCTATTTCCTCAGGTTTCCCTGAAGCCACAATCCAACCACCCCTGAGCCCCGCACCCGGCCCCATATCGACAACATAATCAGCCCATCTTATTGTCTCCTCATCATGTTCGACAACAATAACAGTGTTGCCTGCGTCTCTTATTGATGAAAGGCTTTCAAGGAGTTTTTTGCAGTCCCTCGGGTGCATGCCGATACTCGGTTCATCGAGGATATAGAGGACACCTGTGAGGGAAGAACCAAGTTGTGCCGCAAGCCTTATCCTCTGGGCCTCTCCGCCTGATAGCGTAAGGGATGACCTGTCAAGGGTGAGATAATTGAGTCCTACTTTTTCCAGAAAATAAAGTCTGTCCTTTACTTCTTTAAGGACACGTGATGCAATTATCTGTTCTCTCTCTGTAAGCTTTAGACTGCTGATGAAAAATACTGCATCCTTTACCGACATCCTTGCAAATTCACCTATGTTTATGCCCTGTATTTTTATGCTCAGCGCCTCTTTTCGCAATCTCAATCCTTCACAGAGCCTGCAGTATTTGTGTTCTTCAAGCTCAATAGAATCTTCCTCAAGATTCTCAAGGCCCAGCCCCTTACATCTCGGGCAAGCGCCCTGCTTGCTGTTAAATGAGAAGAACATCGGGGTTACCTCAGGGTAGCTTATACCGCAATTCAGGCATACCGTGGTTTTTGAGAAGAGGATATCCCTGTTTTTTTCGATGAGATTTATAACCACTGTATCTGAGTAAGTAAGGGCTGTCTCGATTGCGTCTTTTAACTGGCGCTCAATGGCTGGCTTTATGATAAGCCTGTCTATGACAATCTCTATTGTATGGCGTTTATGTTTCCTGAGAGAAATATCTTTTGTCAGGTCCATCATCTCACCATCTATCCTCGCCCTTATAAAACCTTCTCTGCGCATCTCCTGAAGCTCTTTCCTGTATTCACCCTTTCTGTCCCTGACTATCGGAGCAAGGATCTGAAGCCTGCTTCCCTGCGGCAGGGACATAACTGAATTAATGATATCCGCGGATTCCTGTTTTGATATAATAGAGCCGCAATTATAGCAGTACGGCCGACCTATCCTTGTGTAAAGGACACGCATATAATCATATATCTCAGTGATGGTGCCGACAGTCGAGCGCGGGCTTTTGTTAACGGTCTTCTGGCCTATTGAAATGGACGGAGACAGTCCCTTTATATAGTCAACATCAGGCTTATGAAGCTGCTCAATGAACTGTCTGGCATAAGCAGATAGGCTTTCGACATAGCGCCTCTGCCCCTCTGCATATATAGTGTCGATGGCAAGTGATGATTTGCCCGAACCTGACGGGCCTGTTATTACAGTTATTGCATCTCTGGGTATGGAGAGGTCAATATTTTTGAGATTATGCTCCCTTGCTCCCTTTATGATTACAAATTCCTGCATGTGCTTAACTATTCAGTATAACACACAAATTATTTAAGGCTCTTGACGAAATTTGTATGCTAAAGGTTTCTTTTTAAAGAAGGATATTATAATATATGCCTATGAGAAAGATTTTAATATTAGCGTTTTTATTCATATTCCCGGCCATCTCTTACTCCCAGCCTTCAATAGTATTTGATACAGAGAACTATGACTTTGGGACAGTAGCCCAGTCTGATACAATCGAACATAGTTTTGATTTTACAAATACTGGAAATGAAGAGCTCGTCATAGAAAAATTGGTTCCATCATGAGGATGCGCAGCAGTGATGGCTAGTTCAAGCCGTCTGAAGCCTGGAGAAAAAGGAAATATTATTGCAAAGATTGGCATAAAAGGCAGAGCAGGTTCTATCTCTAAAAGCGTGCAGATTTTCTCTAACGACCCTGAGAAGAAAGTTCTTACTCTCATTCTCAGGGCGACAATACAGTAGTAGCCGTTAAAAATATTCAGGCTCGCGAGTTTCTCTGCCTTAAAATAATAAGCCCTGCTGCTGCAACCAGAAACATCAGGATACTGATTCCCTGTGATACAGAAAGTTGAGGTGTAATAAACCCTCTGCTTACATCCCCTCTAAAGAATTCAACTATAAACCTCAGGACAGAATAAAGAAGCAAATATGTCATGAAAAGCTGACCGTTAAATGACTTATTTCTTCTAAGGGCTATGAGTATAAGAAAATTAATAAACTCCCCTGCAGACTCATAGAGTTGTGTTGGGTGCAGAGGTATCCCGATTTGGGCAAGGGATTGGGGGTTAGTAAATGTAACCGCCCATGGAAGCGATTCAGCAGGTTTTCCATAACAGCAGCCGGCAAAAAAACATCCGAGTCTTCCAAGAGCGTGACCTATTGCGATTGAGGGTGCAAATACATCTGCCGTCATCCATATGCCAAGGCCATTCTTTTTTGCATACCAGATAACAGATGGGATAGCAAATAAGACACCCCCGTAAAAGACAAGGCCTCCTTCCCATATCTTGAAGATATCCAGGGGATTTTTAATATAGTAACTGTAATTCAAAAAAATAAAAAAAAGCCTTGAACCCATAATGGCTGATAGGAGTATATAAAACCCGAGGTCAATTATTTTATCTGCTGGGATGCCTTCTTTTCTTGCCTGCCTGACAGCAAGGCCAAGGCCGAGAAAAAATCCAGCAGCCACAAGGAGGCCGTAGGTGTGTATTGTTAAAGGTCCGAATCTGAATAATATAGGGTGCATGGTATTTTATAATAGCATAGATAGGATTTGTCCGTAGAGGTCTTGCCACAAAAAAATTATACTATATAAAGACCTTAATGTCAAGATTAAAGACCTGACCCCAAGATTGACCCCAAGATAGTTCAGGAAGAAACAAAGCGAAAGTGGTAAGAGAAACATTACTTCCTAAAAAGAGATGTGAGGAAGATAACCATGATGCCAATCGTAAGTGAAGAGTCTGCTACATTGAATGTGTACCAGTGGAATTTACCTATCGAGAAATCTATGAAATCAACAACTTTTCCGTAAAGTATCCTGTCTATAAGATTTCCTATTGCACCGCCGAGAACAAGGGAAAGTCCGAAATAGCTATACTTGCTTGTAAGCAGTAGCCATATAACAAAGATTATAGCTAATACAGATATTCCAATAAAGAAGACGCTGCCAAAATTTCTAAACATCCCGAACGCAGCACCTGTATTTCTGACAATCACTAAATGCAGAAAAGGGAATATTTCTATAGAATCAGAGGGGGTTAAATAGCTGATAACAAGATATTTTGTTATTTGGTCTATCGCTATTATAGATAAGACAATAAGCAATACATATACAGACTTCCTCATTATTTATTAAAAATAACCTTGTAACACCTCTCGCAGATTTCAGGTGCCTCTGTAAACATACCAACGCTTTCACTCCAGTTCCAGCACCTTTGACATTTTGCACCCGGTGCCATCTCAACCTTAATCTCAAGTCCCTCCACCTCTGTGCTTTTATAAGAGTCACCAGGGCTTTTATCTATAATCTCCACTGCCGAGACGATAAAAAAGGCAGATAAGAAATCTTTGTATTCTGAAATAAGGGTATTATATTTCTGAGGACAATAGAGTATTATCTTTGCCTCAAGGGAATTTCCTATGAACCTCTCTGCCCTCTTTATCTCGAGTGCCTTATTTACTTCGTTCCTTAGTACGAATAGATCATCCCACTTTTTTCCAAGCTCCTGATCAAAATATTTTTCATCGACCTCTGGAAATGAAGCAAGGAATACAGAATCCTCTGTATTCTGTTCTCTGTTTCGTATGCTCTGCCAGACCTCTTCTGCAGTGAATGAAAGTATCGGCGCCATTAATCGTGTCATTGTTGATAATATCTGGCAAATGACCCATTGAGCTGCACGCCTCTCTGCAGAATCCGATTTGAATGTATAGAGTCTGTCTTTCAGGACATCAAGATAAAAAGAACTCATATCAACAACACAGAAATTGTAAATGTCATGAAAAACCTCATGGAAGTCAAATTTTTCATAAGCCGATATAACCTTCTTTGTAAATGTCTGTAATCTGCTCATGGCCCATCTGTCTATTTCCAGCAGGTCATTGCTGTAGTCCTTGTAATCAAAATCATAGATGTTCCCGAGTAAAAACCTGCATGTGTTCCTTATCTTTCTGTATGCTTCTGTAAGCCTGTCGATTATCTCTTTTGATATCCGTATATCATCCCTGTAATCTTCTGCCGAAACCCATAATCTCAATATTTCTGCGCCATTAGTTTTTATGACCTCCTGCGGTGCAACAACATTGCCGAGAGATTTAGACATCTTCTTGCCCTGGCCATCGACAACAAACCCGTGTGTGAGCACTGTCCTGTAAGGGGCCTTGCCCCTTGTGCCTACTGATGCAAGGAGTGAGCTCTGAAACCATCCCCTGTGCTGGTCACTTCCCTCAAGATACATGTCAGCAGGCCAGGAAAGTCTGTCATCCACCTCCATAACAGCAGCGTGGCTGACCCCTGAGTCAAACCAGACATCGAGTATGTCCGTCTCTTTTAAAAATGAAGCGCTGCCACATTTTTTGCATTTATACCCTGGTGGTAATAATTCCTCCGTCTTTTTCATAAACCATATATCAGCGCCATGGGCTTCAACTAAACTGACTATACCTGACAGCACATCATGGTCTGTCACAAATTCTTCACATGTTTCGCATTTAAGAAGGGTGATTGGCACACCCCATGCCCTCTGCCTTGATACACACCAGTCAGGCCTGTTCGCAACCATCCCTTGAATCCTATCCTTTCCCCATTTAGGAATCCACATAACATTATTTATCTCTGAGAGTGATTTTTCTCGAAGGTTATTCCTTTCCATTGATATGAACCACTGTTCAGTCGCCCGGAAGATAACAGGCTTTTTACACCGCCAGCAATGGGGGTAAGAATGCGTGACCTTTTCTTCTTTTATCAGCGCATTTTTATTTTTAAGTATATCTATGATTTCTGCATTTGCTTTAAATACAAATTTCCCCTGCAGAGGTGAGGCTTGCTCATCACCAACGAATTTAAACTTCCCATGATCGTCCACCGGCGCATAAATATCAAGGCCATATTTCAATCCGATCTTATAGTCATCTTCTCCATGACCGGGTGCAATGTGGACAATACCAGTTCCCTCATCAAGAGATACAAATTCCCCTGATACTGCCTTTGATTTCCTCTGAATAAAAGGATGGAGCGCATTCAAACCTTCAAGGTCTTTACCTGTTTTTTTTGCGATAACGTTTCCATTAAGGCTGATTTTCTCTTTTAGTGCTTCGACCCTTCCTTCAGCAACAATATAAACTTCACCATTATTTTTAAAAGCTACATAATCAAAATCCGGATGGAAAGCAATAGCCAGATTTGCGGGAAGGGTCCACGGAGTAGTAGTCCATATGAGCACAAACATTTTTTTCCCCTTAAGGGTAGGGAAAAACTTATTAGTATTTTCTTCATCAAGTGCAAATTTAACAAATATAGATGGAGATTCTTTATCAGCATATTCAACCTCAGCCTCAGCGAGTGCTGTAATACATGAAGGGCACCAATGCACCGGCTTTTTACCTTTATATACGTATCCAGCCTCTATAAATTTACAGAACTCTCTTACAATCGCTGCCTCATATGTATATGTCATGGTCAGATAAGGATTCTGCCAGTCGCCAAAAACCCCCAACCTTTTGAATTCATCTCTTTGAATGTCAACGAACTTTGCTGCGTATTCCTTGCAGAGTTTTCTCTTTTCGAGGATATCAAACTTATCTTTCTTATCACCCAGATTTTTGTCAACCTGTAGTTCTATTGGCAAGCCGTGGCAGTCCCAGCCAGGAACATAGGGAGAATAAAAGCCCCTCATTGACTTGTATTTGACGATAATATCCTTGAGTATCTTATTCAATGCATGGCCAATGTGTATGTGACCGTTTGCATAAGGAGGACCGTCATGAAGGATGTAATGCTCACTGTTTTTTCTATTTTCCTGCAGCTTCTCATATATCTTTTTCTCTTCCCAGAACTTCATTATCACAGGTTCTTTCTGGATAAGATTTGCCTTCATTGGAAAGTCAGTCTTTGGAAGATTCAGTGTATCTTTGTAGTTCATTAACATATTATTTCAACAGTTGCATTAACTTGCTATTATTGACAGGGCAGATGTGCTGAAAAAGGCCGTCCAGCGACTCCTTAGAGACCTTTTGCAAGGCCAGCCAGCCTCTATCCACACACTTCGTGAGATTTGCAGTCATGTGTATCATAATAATTTCTTGTCGCTTTGACGGGGTTTTTCAGCATGTCTGCCCTGTCTTTTTTGTAACGTTTAGGTTATCTTGCAATTTACTCCCTTACTTCTCCTCTGCTTTTTCTTTTTTCTGTGCTTCACGTTCTGCGATTATTTTTTGTGTTAAATGGGCAGGTAATTCCTCATAATGTAAAAATTCCATTGAATAAAACCCTCTGCCTGAAGTAAGACTATGTAGCTGGTTTGCATAGGTAAGCATTTCAGACATAGGTACAAGGGACGTTATCTTTTGATTTCCCCCAGCCTGAGGTTCAACCCCTTGAACTCTACCCCTTTTCGAATTCAGGTCTCCTATTACAGAGCCAAGGGTATCATCCGGGGTTATAACCTCAACCTGCATTATCGGTTCAAGCAATACAGGCTTCGCATCCTGAATTGCCTTTTTTAATGCCATAGAGCCGGCTATCTTAAATGCCATCTCGGACGAATCTACTGTATGATAGGAGCCGTCATAAAGTTTTACCTTTAAATCAACAATTGGATAGCCTGCAATTACACCTTCATGCATTGTCTCTATAATCCCTTTTTCTACAGCAGGGATATACTGCCTCGGTATCGAACCTCCGACAATCTTATCTACAAACTCATATCCTCCACCCCGCGGAAGAGGCTCTATTTCTATATAGCAATCACCATACTGTCCCCGGCCTCCTGACTGCTTCTTATATCTTCCCTGTGCCCGTGTCAAAACCTTGATTGTCTCTTTATAAGGGACCTTGGGGGTTTTCATCACAACCTCGACTCCAAATTTCCTTTTCAGCCTTTCGAGGGTAACCTCAAGATGTACCTGTCCCATTCCGGAAAGCAGCATCTCCTTTGTCTCTTCATCCCTTTGAAACCTCAGTGTTGGATCCTCTTCGAGTATCCTGTGAAGACTTGTGCTCACCTTGTCCTCGTCCCCTTTACTCTTAGGCGCTATTGCATAAGAGATTATAGGGTCAGTAAATTTTACCTTTTCAAAAACAATTGGATGTGACTCATCAGAGAGTGTATCCCCAGTATATGTCTCTTTGAGTTTTGCAACAACACCTATTTCGCCAGGGCCGATTGTCTGCGCTGACACCTGTTTTTTGCCCATAAGATAAAAGACCTGGCCTATCCTCTCCTTTGCGCCAGTTGTTGCATTAAGGATATTCGAGTCAGCCCTGAATATGCCGGAATATACCCTGAATATAGAAAGCCTTCCTGCATAAGGATCTGCTATTGTTTTAAATACATAAGCTGACAATGGTTCTGTCTTCAACGGCTTTCTCTCAATCTCTTTTCCATCCTTCGGGTTTTTACCCCTGATAGGTGATATTCGTACCATTTCAGATGGTGATGGAAGGCAGAGGAGTACAGTATCAAGAAGCTGCGGCACTGCTATATTCCTGATTGCAGAGCCGCACGTGACAGGTATGAACCTCTTTGTTAATGAGCCTTCTCTGACCCCTTTAATAATCTCATCGTCCGAAAGCATGCCTCCTTCAAGGTACTTCTCGAGTAATGTATCATCGGATTCAGCAATTTTTTCTACAAGTTTTCTCCTGTATTCCTCAACCTCAGCAAGTATTTCAGCAGGAATATCAGATTCTTCTGCCTTTCCATTATTGAACTTAAACGCCTTCATCTTTATCAGGTCAACAATTCCTGTAAAACTATCCCCTGAGCCTATTGGTACCTGGAGGGGTAATGCATCTGTTCCAAAAGCCTTTTCGAGTTCTCCTACCGCCCTAAAAAAATTTGCGGTTTCCTTATCCATTTTATTTATAAATACAACCATTGGCACCTCAAATTCGGATGCGTACTTCCATATCTTTTGCGTTTCAGCCTTAACACCTGAGATTGCACTAACTATTACAATTGCTCCATCAACTGCGCGTAAGCACCCTCTCGTATCCTCAAGAAAATTAATAAACCCCGGGGTGTCTATCAGATTAATCCTGTGACCATTCCAGCCGCAGAAAGCAATGGAAGAAGTAATTGTTATCTTCCGCGCTATCTCCTCAGGCTCATAATCTGTTGTTGTCGTTCCGTCCTCGACATTGCCAAACCTGTCTGTTGAGGCGGAATCAAAAAGCATTGCTTCAACAAGTGTGGTCTTGCCGGCACCTCCATGTGCAACCACAGCTATATTGCGTATTTTGTCTACCTCAAGACTTGCCATAAATCCCCCCTCTATTTAAGTTATTTAGTCTACCACAGTGTTGCATTTTAACATATCAGGTCTTGAAGAGACCAATATTTTTAGATTTTTTATCAAGGGAGGGGAACTTACTCACTTGAAATGAGAAAGAACCAAAATTTTCTTTTTGTGATATATAAATTAGATGTGTATATTAAGATGTGTATATTAAGGAAAAAAACAGAAATAACTGGAGTGTAGTCATGAAAAAAAAGAAGATAGAGAAACTTACTGGATGACAAGATTTCTTAGCCCCATAATTGCCATAACTATATTTGTGTCTTTTTTCAGACTCGGTTCTGTAACGCTCTTCGATGTTGATGAGGCTGTGTTTGCAGAGGCAGCAAAGGAGATGGTAGAAAGCGGCAACTGGATAACACCGACTTACAATGGAGAAAACCGATATGATAAACCGATATTATTTTACTGGCTTATCGCAGCCTCTTATAAGGTTTTTGGTATAAATGAATTTGCAGCAAGGTTCCCATCTGCAATTGCCTCACTTTTACTTGTTCTGTTGGTTTTCTTTTTTGTAAGACACTTCCGCGGGGAAAAAGATGCTTTTTACGCAGCAATTTCATTGGTTCTATCCATATATTTCCTTGCATATTCCCGTGCAGCAGTTACTGACATGGCTATGACCCTGTTTATCACCATTTCCATATTTTCTTTTTTTCTCTCACTTAATAAAAAAAGATATTATATTTATGGGTTCTATCTATTTTCAGCTCTGGCCTGTCTGACAAAGGGGCTTGTTGGAATAGTCTTCCCTTTTAGTATCGCTGTAATTTATGTCTTAACTGCTGAAGGACTATCAGGTATTAAAAAGGTATTCAGTCTAAAAGGTATTATCCTTTTCATGATTGTCGCAGCGCCCTGGTATATCGCAGAGTACATAATCAATGGTGAAGATTTCATCCAGCAGTTCTTTATAAAACACCACTTCAAAAGATATACAGGGGTCATATCAGGGCATAAGGGTCCTGTGTATTATTTCATCCCCGTATTGATCATAGGGTTATTCCCATGGATTGCATTTCTGCCTGCTGGAATTAGAAATGTTTTCAAAGAAAAGGACAGACTGAATTCGTTTGCCTTTATATGGCTTGCCTCTATATTTATATTCTTCTCACTTTCGACAACAAAGCTTCCTAACTATCTCCTTCCTGCAATACCCGCTGCATCTATACTTATTGCCTCTGGCATGACAGCGCAAAATAAGAAATGGCGGCAATACTCAAATCTATTTATGGCAATTATATCGGTACTGATAGGTATTATCTTTTTGATTTCAAAAAGGTATCTTTCTAAAATTGGGATTCCTGATACTGACTGGACGCTTTTAATAACTGCAATAATGACGGTGATAGCCATCCTGAGTTTTTATTCTATTTTTGCTAAAAAAGAACTTTATGGCTTTATATCTGTCCTTGTGGTTGCCTTTCTTTTTTTATTTATAGCAAAAGGATTACCTATCGCAAACCAGTATCTTCAAGGTACACTTTATAAATACAGTCTGTATGCAAAGGAAAGGCTTCACGATGATGAGAAGATAATTACTTACAGGATAAACAATCCAAGTATTGTATTTTATTCAGAACATAAGATAATAAATGTAAGGGATAAGGATGAATTAATAACTTTTATGAAAAATAGCAAACATGCCATTGCCATTACAAAGACCAAGGACGTTGAAGTTTTAAAAAAATTAGGTTTTAATTTATTAGAGAAGGATGAAAAATATGCAATTTTTGAGAGAAAATAGATTTACAATCACAGGACTTCATGAACAAATTTAGAGACAAATTCCCAAGTATCCCTGACAGGATATCAGGCATTGCGGAGCTGGCATATAACCTCTGGTGGAGCTGGCATCCGGCAGCAAGGATGCTCTTTAAAATATTGAATCGAGCTACGTGGAAGGAAAGCGGCCATAATCCTGTAAAGATGTTAGGAGAGCTTCCTGTAGAAATTTTAAAATCAGCCGCGAGTGACCCTGAGTATTTACATCAGCATGATGTTGTGTATGCAAGGTTTCGCGAGGATATTGAGTCAAGGGTATGCTGGTTCTCGGAAAATATTACTGATCCTGAATGTTTACCGATTGCCTATTTTTCCGCAGAGTATGGACTGCATCATTCCCTACCTTTTTATGCGGGTGGATTGGGTTTTTTAGCCGGTGATTATATCAAGGAGTGCAGCGACCTGGGTGTGCCTATGGTGGCAGTAGGTTTTATGTATCCAGAAGGTTATTTGCATCAGAAAATTCGCATGGACGGCTGGCAGGAAAATCCGGATGAAATCCTCGACAGGGATGCTGCCCCGATTGTAAGAGTGCTCAATGAAAAAGGTGAACAGCTTGTTGTCAAGGTCCCTTTTATTGATCCTCCAATCTATGTAGCTGTATGGAAGATAGCTGTAGGCCGTATATCCCTGTACTTAGTTGATACGGATATTGAGATGAACGACCCATGGAACAGGTCAATAGCTTACCATCTTTATATCGGAGACATTGAGCAGCGTCTGCGTCAGGAGATAGTTCTTGGCATCGGCGGCAGTGAGGTTTTAAATACCATTGGCATCAAGCATTCCGTATTGCACTTGAATGAAGGACATTGTGCATTTGCTCTATTGGAACGGATCAGGGAAAAGATAGAAGAAGGGATGAGTTTTGAAAAAGCGGCAGAACAGGTGCGTAATACCTCAATTTTTACTACTCATACTCCTCTCCCTGCCGGGCATGATGTTTTCCCTTTTAATCTCATTGAGAAATATTTCGGTAATTACTGCCAGCTCATTGGTCTCAACCGTGAAGATTTTCTACATCTTGGCATAAACCCGAAAGAACCTGCAGCAGGATTTAATATGACTGCATTTTCACTCAGGATGTCAAACTATCATAATGGTGTAAGCAGGAAGCACGGCGAGGTTGCACGACACATGTGGCAGGCACTCTGGCCTGACAAGAAAGAAGAGGATGTGCCTATTGATTCAATCACTAACGGAATTCATATCCCTACCTGGATAGAACCGAAAATGGAACTCCTCTTTAATAAGTACCTGGGACCCAATTGGCTTGAAGATCACGACAAACAAGTTATCTGGGAACGAGTTAATGATATACCAGACCAGGAATTATGGCAGCTTCATTATTGGTTGAAGATTAAACTGATCAACTTTATTCGAGAACAGGCACGTAGGCGCTGGATAGAAAATCGTGTTAATCCGATCAACATTATTACCGGTGGTACATTGCTTGACCCACTGACGCTTACTATCGGCTTCGCCCGACGCTTTGCTGCCTATAAAAGGGCAGACCTAATATTTCACGACCTCGATCGCCTCAAAAAACTCCTGAACACTCGGTGGCGCCCTGTACAGATAATATTCGCTGGGAAGGCTCATCCGGTAGATGATGACGGTAAAAGAATACTACAGCGAATATTTAATCTTGCCCAAGACCCTTCTCTGGGCGGAAGAATTGCTTTTGTCGAAAACTATGATGAACAACTGGCACAATACATGGTTCACGGAGTTGACCTCTGGCTCAATAATCCAATACCACCCTCAGAAGCATGCGGTACAAGCGGAATGAAAGCCTCACTGAACGGTGTCCCTCACCTGAGCATTCTCGACGGCTGGTGGATAGAAGGGTTTAATGGTAAAAACGGCTGGGCCTTTGGTGGAGACACAGGTAATGATGTTAAGGATTCAGAGGCAATTTATAACATCCTTGAGAAGGAAGTGATCCCGCTATACTACAGGTTGGGAGATGACGGCATTCCCCACGATTGGGTTAAGGTTATGAAAGAGGCAATGAAGAGTACTGCCCCTGTGTTCAGTGCCCGCAGGATGGTAAAGGAATATATAAATAAGTTTTATCAAAATGCACTTAAATCTGCCTCTGAATGAATATGGCCTTACTAACCCTCCTCTTTAAGTAATTTATACTCTATGCTATCAACAAGCGCCTGATAGGACGCCTCAATAATATTCTCTGAGACCCCGACAGTGCCCCATCTTTTCTCTTCGTCACCTGACTCAATAAGTACCCTCACCCTGGCAGAAGTGCCCTTCCCTGCTGTAAGGACACGAACCTTATAGTCATGGAGACTCACTTCTTTAAGTTCAGGATAGAACTTATCGAGTGCCTTTCGCAGGGCATTATCAATTGCGTTAACAGGGCCGTTTCCTGTTGCTGCGGTGTGTTCAACGCGACCGCCAACCTTTACCATTATTGTTGCCTCGCTGATAGGGTCCTCTCCCTCTCTTCTCTTCTCAACTATAATCCTGAAACCTATAAGGTCAAAGAATCTCTTATGGAGGCCGAGGGCCTTCCTCATCAGGAGTTCGAATGATGCCTCTGCTGCCTCAAACTGAAAACCCTCATTCTCAAGATTCTTCAAGGTACTGACAATATCCTGTAACTGTGGAGAATCAGGGTCAAGGTGGATTCCGAATTCCTCCGCCTTTCTTAATATGCTGCTCCTGCCTGCAAGGTCTGATATCAAGACCCTCCGGGAATTACCGACAAGATCGGGCCTAATATGTTCATATGTTTCAGGTCTTTTCCTTACTGCGCTCACATGGATACCGGCTTTATGTGCAAAGGCGCTGTCTCCGACAAAAGGCTGTCTCTTGAAATGTCTTAGATTGGCTATCTCGTTCACAAACCTTGATACATCCCTCAGCCTCCTTAGCTGTTCAGCAGTGATGCAACTCATTTCGCGTTTAACCTGGAGATTGGGAATTACCGAGCACAGGTTTGCATTACCGCATCTTTCACCAAGTCCGTTGATCGTACCCTGCACATGTGATGCACCGCCCTCAACCGCGATTATAGAATTTGCAACAGCACACTCTGAATCATTATGTGCATGGATGCCGAGAGGTGTATGCACATCTTTCACTATGTCATTTATAATATTTTTAACATCGGCAGGAAGTGTTCCTCCGTTTGTATCACAGAGTATAAGGCAGTCTGCACCGGCATCCTGCGCTGCAAGAAGACATTTCAGAGCAAATTGAGGATTATGCTTATAACCATCAAAGAAATGTTCTGCATCAAAAAAAACCTTCCCGGCATTTTTTTTAAGATAGGCAACTGAATTATGAATAATATCAATGTTCTCATCGTATGATATCTTCAGCGCCTCTTTCACATGGAAATCCCAGGTCTTTCCAAAAATAGTAATAATCCTTGACCTTGAATCGAGAAGTGCTTTTATATTAGCATCATCATCTGCTTTGTGTTTAGTACTGTGTGTACTCCCGAATGCAACTATCTTTGAGTTTTCAAGTCCGAGTTTTCTTACCTTCTTAAAGTATTCCATATCCCTCGGGTTAGAGCCAGGCCAGCCGCCTTCTATATAATGCACCCCGAGTTCATCAAGCTTCTCTGTAATCCGAAGTTTATCCTCGACAGAAAACGAGATATCTTCTGTCTGGGCCCCGTCCCTCAATGTCGTATCATAAATTTCTATCTGGCGCATGATTATTTGCCTTCTCCAAGCTCAAATGCATCGTGCAGTACCCTGACCGCAAGTTCAGTATATTTTGTATCTATAATGCAGGAAACTTTTATTTCTGATGTGCTAATCATCATAATGTTTATACCATGTTTCGCGAGTGTCTCAAACATCTTTGCTGCGACACCTGAGTGGGTCCTCATGCCAACACCTATAATGGAGACCTTTGCTATATCCTCCCTGAGGACAACATCTTTTGCTCCGAGCTCAGCAACAATCTCCTTAGTGATTTTAAGTGCCTTCTTGCTATCCGTCTCAGGGACTGTAAAGGATATATCCGTTGATTTTCCGTCACTGCTTATATTCTGCACAATCATATCAACAACGATATTTGCACCTGCAATCGCATTAAAAAGTTTTGCTGCAATACCTGGTCTGTCATGAACTGCTATTGCAGTTATTTTCGCCTGATTTTTGTCATAGGCAACACCTGACACTATAACCTTTTCCATCTCTCTGTCCTCCTTAACAACAAGTGTACCAGGATTATTATTGAAACTCGACCTGACCACAACCGGAACCCCATATTTCTTTGCAAATTCAACCGACCTCGTCTGGAACACTTTTGCACCAAGGCTTGCAAGCTCAAGCATCTCATCATACGAAATCTTATCGAGTTGTCTTGCGTCAGGCACTATACCGGGGTCCGTGGTATAAACGCCGTCAACATCCGTATAAATCTCGCAGAGGTCTGCCTCAAGTGCTATTGCAACAGCGACTGCTGTGAGGTCAGACCCGCCCCTTCCGAGGGTTGTAACATCAGATGTCTCTGTTATGCCCTGAAATCCCGCAATAACAGGTATTATCCCTTTATCTAATGCCTTCCTTACCCGTTCTCCGGTTATCATTTCGATCTTTGCCTTTGTATGGACGTCATCTGTGATAATCCCCACCTGTCTGCCTGTAAAAGACATTGATTTAAAGCCGAGTTCATTTATTGCAATTGCTGTAAGCGCAGCGCTTATCCGTTCCCCGGATGAAAGCAGTAGATCCATTTCACGCTCAACGGCATTCGAAGATATCTGATTTGCAAGCCCAATAAGCTTATCTGTCTCTCCCGACATTGCAGAGACAATAACAACAACATCATTACCCTGCCTCTTTGTTTCAGCAACTCGTTCTGCAACTGCCCTTATCCTCTCTATGTTCCCAACAGATGTACCGCCATATTTTTGCACAATCAGCATTAACTTAAGACCTCCTCTAATATTTTGTAATATAACATGTAAAAATACCAAACTCAAACCCTTTCTTCCCGGTCGAGAAAATCCCTTGACACCGCAAGGGTTTTAATCAATAATTAGACCATTCAAACCCTTATCTAACTTATATCTCCCCTCCCTTGATGGTCTACGACTCGTAGAGGAGGGGCAAGGGGAGTTAGCTTTTGAAGACCTCCGCCGAGAACTCCTCTCCAGAAAATACAGCTATAAAACTGTAAACCCCGCACCATTGTCAGACATCATTAGCTTTAGATTGATAGCATTCAGAATTACTATTTTATGTATCTGTATCTCTACAAAAAAGGAATAATTACTCATAAATCCTTTCCTCAGGGGGATATTGCAAATGGGGTAATAACCATAAATAAGGCAGCATTGCAGGATAAAATAACAGTTTTATTTCCATTCAATCCGGCATTTGTCGAGAAAATCCGTGCCGTTGCAGGCCGCAGATGGCATCCGGAAGAAAAATACTGGAGCTTTCCGGATGATAATGGAACTCTGGAGAAGATTCTTGAAGCCTTTAAGGATGAAGAGATCCAGATAGACCCCGCACTTTCTATAAGTGCGAGGGTAGACCCTGCCCTGCAAGCTGAGCTTTCAAATTCTTCTATCAGACAAAACCCCACTTTAGCAAAACCTTCTCACTTCCCCACTTTGGAAAAGGGGGGCGAGGGGGGATTTTCCGATAAAAATAATTCCACAATCGTTATAGAACACAATTTTGAGGACCTACGTAGAGAACTTGTCTCAAGGAAATACAGCTACAAAACAGTCAAAGGATATATTTATTACAATAGGGACTTTCTAAGTTTCATTAAGAAGGAGACTGCCGATGTTCGGGAAAGCGACATAAAGGATTACCTCGTATATCTCGCCGAAGAGAAGGAATCCGCGACTGCTACACTCAACCAGGCGATAAATGCTCTCAAGTTCTACTACGGAGGGATGTGGAACCGATCTTCGGTATATTCAGGAATTACTTGGACATGCGAGCAGCAAGACGACTGAAATCTACACCCATGTGAGTACTATGAGCATAGGCAGAATAAGAAGCCCTTTGGATAACCTGGATATTGAAGGAGGTGATAGAGGCAAAAGAAATGAAGAGGAAGGAGAAGCCGCTCTGCGGCCAGAAGTGAAATAACCGCACCGTGGTGCAACTTTCATTCTATTTTTCGGACAAAAGTTGTACCTGAGTGCAATTGTGAACGAGATACGCAAAATGTCGCTTCGCTCCATTTCGCCCGTTATATGAAATGGCGGCGAGGAAAATAAGTTAGGAGGCACCGACAATGAGACCGATACGGACAGTAGTAACGCAAGTAATATGGATGTTGCTAATCTTCGCTTATTGCGAGGCTGAAGC
>Ga0210011_1000431_pt1 | contig 45880 bp, 49 predicted proteins | sample CryGeymeta201502_FD_183972 | JGI IMG/M metagenome (GOLD analysis project Ga0210011, IMG submission 183972) | Groundwater microbial communities from Crystal Geyser aquifers in Utah, USA - Crystal Geyser metaG 2015-02 (SPAdes) (version 2) | ecosystem: Environmental > Aquatic > Deep subsurface >...
AGGAATTTTTATAGTCTGTAGTACACCATTTTCTCAAAAGTATGATATCTGCAAACAATTATATTCTTCCTGATCTCTTACATTATAAGCAACATCCTTTGAATATATATTGGCAATTTCTACAATTCTTTCAGATCCAATATCTGGAAGCCAAGAATGAATAATATTCATCGGATCTTTATCATGAAAAATCACATCTATCCTGATTTTTATTTCTTCTTGAAGTTCTTCAAGAAAATTCACTCAAAATTCAAAATACTCCCGAAGTTTCGTATGAGGATTTTTAATAGTGAATTTTGCGATTTTATCGGTTATAGATGATATTTTGATACTATCAACTACCATCTCAAATGTATATCATGGTTTCGTTACTTCAATATTTCGTTTAAGCCAAAAATGGACAAGATTATTTATATGTTGTACGAGGTCCTTTAGTCCTTCTTCATCATTGAATGGATCGGCTTTATCGGAGAGAAAAGAATGAAAATTTTGCATAGATTGAAATTATATACTGATTAATCCGTCTTCCTGTGATGGTGTCATAAAATTAAAACATTGCTGAAGTTTATTTGATATATGTAATTTCAACATTAATACATCAAAACTTTCTGTTTCGAAAACAGTAGCTTGATCTGTATCAAATTTTTCTCGCGTAGGACAATTGCATAATTTATTATTATACCAAAAGCTTATACTACAATCCCCTATTGTTTTTATTTCCGTGATATCTTCTATATTTTCAATAGGAAAATCTGTTCATTTAAACCAAGACATTATGTGTGCTTTTTTTTCATCAATCGAAAGTGTTGTAAAATCTCTCTCGGAATTATCAGGTGATATAGTATGCATATTCTGAATATTACTAAATAAGACTATTGAATTTTTCCTCAAGTTTCTTGAGTTGTTCGGCAGCCTGGGATCGTTTGTCTTGTTCAAGACGAACGATTTTTTCTGGAGCATTTCGAACAAAATCAGCATTGAGAAGTTTTAGATCCTGAGCTCTAAGATACTCTTTTCTATTTTCTATTTGTTCTTTAAGGCGTTTCTTTTCCTCTTCGATATTTGCCTCATTTTCTGGAATAGTTATAAAGAGTTCTATATCTCCTGTCACCGCATATGCGATAGATGATCCTTCTACTTTGTTTTTAGTTATAATCAAATTATTTAATTTTGCAAGTCCAAGAAAAATAATCTCATTTTCTTTGAGAATATCGAGAGATTTCTTTGGTGCAAGAATAGCTATATCTACGAGTTCTCCAGGCTTTACTCCTTTGGTCGCACGAATATTTCGAATCGTTCGAATTGCTTCAAAAAGCACAAGCGTATCAGTCTCTATTTTCTTATTTCGAGCAATATTAAGATTTGCCCATTCGCTATCCATAAGAGATTTTCCATCGGTTACAATATTGTATAATTCCTCCGTCGCAAAAGGAATATATGGATGCCAAAGTTTGAGAAGAGAAAGAAGTGTAAATGCGAGAACATCCCGACCATTTTCAGTTGTTGCCTTGGTAAGTTTATATTCTTCGATAAAGAAATCAGCGAATTCATCTCGAGTAAAACTCACGAGATCCTGTCCAGCATCGGAGAAATCATATTTTTCCATACCATCAGTTACTCCATCAATCGTTGCTTTCAGACGAGAAAGAATCCATTGCTCATGAGGAAGAAAACTTATCCAATTATTCTCGATTTTGGTTCGAAGTTCACTATAATCGTCCGTTACTTCCCCGATATTTGCATGTACGAAACGTACCACGTTCCAGAGTTTATTGAGAAATGTCGAATTATTTTCAACATTCTTCATAGAAAAACTCAGATTATTTCCTGGAGTATTTCCGATAGAACAAGTAAGACGAAGTGCATCAGTCGAATATTGTTCGATAACATCAAGTGGATCGATAGTGTTTCCAACGGATTTACTCATCTTTTTTCCGTCTTCAGTCAAGATAAGTCCATGAAGATAAATAGTTTTAAAAGGAGTTTGTCCAGTGTATTCATACCCCATGAGAAGCATTCGGATTACCCAAAAGAAGAGGATATCATACCCGGTTTCCAGAACCTGAGCTGGGTAAAATTTCTTGAAGAGTTCACCAGGATTTTCTGGAGTCCAATCGAGAACGGAAAATGGCCAAAGCGCAGAAGAAAACCATGTATCGAGAACATCAGCATCTCGATATACATTCTCTTTTCCATATTTCTGAAATACTGCCTCCTCATCAAGAGAGACAGTGAGAAGTTCCTTAGTATTCACATCATAGTATGCAGGAATCTGATGCCCCCACCAAAGCTGACGCGAAATACACCAATCTCTGAGATTATAAATCCAATCTTCAAAAGTTTTATTAAATCGTTCAGGAACGATTTCGAACTCTCATTTTTTGTACCCAGTAATTACTTTCTTGGCAAGTTCCGATGACTTTACAAACCATTGAGTCGATACAATACTCTCGACTCGACAACCTCCGCGAGAACAGTACCCAACTTTATGAATATATGGCTCTATTTTTACAAGATTCCCTTTTGCTTTGAGAAGCTCTACGATATTTTCTCGCGCTGTCAGAACATCTTGACCAGCGAAAATACCCGCTTCTTGAGTCATAACTCCATTCTTATCAATAACCTGATAATCAAGACGAAGATTATGTCGTTTTCCTGTTTCGAAATCAGTTGGATCATGTGACGGGGTGATTTTCACGACTCCTGTTCCGAAATTTATATCCACCATTTCATCTCCGATGATATCGATCTCTTTGTTAACGATAGGAAGTATAACCTTTCGTCCGATAAGTTTTCGGAAACGTTTATCTTTTGGATGTACTGCAACTGCCTGATCTGCAAGAAGAGTCTCTGGACGAGTCGTTGCAACAATAAGTTCATTATCGGAACCGGATACAAAATAAGTAATGTAATAAAGTTTTGTCTCTTCTTCTTTATAATCTACCTCGATATCTGAGATAACCGAACCAAGAGCTGGAGAATAATTTACCATATATTCCCCACGATAAAGGAGTCCTTTGTTGTAGAGATCAACAAAGGCATGTTGAACGTTCTTACTTAATCCTTCATCAAGTGTAAACCTTTCCCGTGACCAATCGCAGGAAGCTCCCATTTGACGAACCTGATTATTGATATTGGAAGCATATTTATCTTTCCATTTCCATACTTCCTCGAGAAACGCTTCTCGCCCCATTTCTTCACGGTTTTTCCCTTGCTCTGTGAGCATCTTTTCAACTCGTGCCTGTGTCGCAATACCAGCATGGTCGGTTCCAGGAACCCAGAGAGTAGAATCTCCTTTCATACGATGATAACGCACCATGATATCCTCAAGCGTAAGTGTGAGTGCATGCCCGAGATGAAGATATCCTGTTACATTTGGTGGTGGAATCGGTATATAGAAAGTTTTACCTGTGATACTTTCTTTTGGTTGAAATTTTCATTCCTGTTCCCATTTCTCTGCGAGAGTTTTTTCGAAGTTTTTTGGTACATATTGTTTTGGAAATTCCATATGTGGTGGGTTAGACGTTACAATAACCACAAATATATGGAAAAGTAGGGAAAAAGCAAGAGAGAGAAGATAAAAAAGAGGAGAAAAAGCAAGAGAGAGAAGATAAAAAAGAGGAGAAAAAGCAAGAGAGAGAAGATAAAAAAGAGGAGAAAAAGAAAAATTAAAAGCAAGGATTTTAATCCTTGCTTTTAATGATACGAAAGAAATATGGTTATCTTATTTTTTAATTTAATATTATTGTTGTCTATAAGAAGGACGATTGAGATAAATCTTCTGTACAGGAAGATGGAATTCTTCCACGAGCTTCCCTCGAGAAGTAAAAACAACTTTTGTTCCCATAGAAAGAGGGAGTCTAAGTAATCCACAGATATGTCTCGCTTTCTTTTCTCCATAAGGTCGTGATCCGTACATAACATCGCAGAATGCATAGGTTTTTCCATCCACTTCTCTACTTGCATCTTGAACAGTTACAGAATACATTTCCGAATGTCATGCCAATTGAAGCAATACTCTATCTCCAATCTTCATATCACTGATCTCTTTTATAACATCATTATTCGTAAAAGTTTTTCTGGTAGCTCGAAGAACTTCATAAATATATTCATCCTTGCGCTTCTGAACAAGAGCTTTTGATTCCATTTTTCTACGAATCACTGGATCTTCTATAACATCTGGTGCAGGAAATACTGTAGCCCGGTTTAAAATCGTATCAACCTTTATTTTAACCCTTTGTTCTCCTGTTATGTTTTTTTCGATATTATCTCTGGGGATAACTTGTACTTTTCAAGTACGATCTTCATGAAAATGATAATACCCATCAGCATCGGTTCCAAGAAGATCAGAAGGAAAAAAATCTTTGCATGCTTTTGATACTTTTCTCATAAGAGAAATAATACTGGTCTCTTTTTGAATTTCTGTTTTATTTTGAAGACATGAAGATGTATTCTGTTTCTTTGAATTCAAAGAAGGAACATAGCTATGTTTTTGTCTATTAGTATGAGAACCCTGAGAAAGATTGGACATATATCTAATGAATTTATTTTTAATATATTAGCATTAGAACATATATATTATAATAAGTCAACTTTTTATTACATACATAAAAGGTATAGGACAAAAATCCTATACCTTTTATATTATATGAATATTTATATTATCTCTTCTATAGAGATAGAAAGAATTTCAACATCTATCATCGGTCGATCATTTCGATCTGCTTTTACTCTTGCAATAGTATCCACTATATCCATTCCTTCGTAGGTTTGACCGAAAATAGAATGATGATTATCGAGGTATTTCGTTTGTGCTGCCTGAACAATAAAAAATTGACTTCCATTCGTATTTGGTCCAGCATTCGCCATAGAAAGTGTTCATTTTAGATGTGTGAGTCATGGAGCAAATTCATCCTCGAATTCCTGTCCGTAAATACTTTCTCCACCCATTCCAGTCGCAGTCGGATCACCTCCTTGGATCATAAAATCACGAATGACACGATGAAAAATCGTTCCATTATAGTATCCTTTTTTTGCAAGTCCGATAAAATTGGCGCACGTTTTCGGTGTTTCTTGGACAAAAAGTTTTATCTTAATCGTTCCGAGATTCGTTTCGATGATAGCGACAGTATCGCCTGTTTTTGGTAAATCGAGTTGAGACATAGTTTGATGTTTAATGAGAAGAAAATAATTTTAAAAAAGGTATCAGTTATCAGAAGGCAAGTATCAGAAAGGAACTTACGAAATTTTTTAAAAAATACCAATCTGATTACTGATATCTGATACCTGATTACTATTTAACGTGGCAAACCATAGAAATCGAGCCCCTTCTGATCTGTCATCCGTTTAGTGATGTAATTTTTTTTCTTTCCCTTTCGGAAAAATCCTCTTTCATCGATGATTCCAAGCTCTATGAGACTATCAATATTCTTGGTTGGAAGACGCTTTGAAGGAAAGGCCTGTTTATTTTGAAAATAATGTGTACGCTTCTTATAACTGAGATTATATCGTGTTTCCTTGCTTTCATTTCCCGTGTACGCCATAAGAGCCTTCTTTTTTCCTTTGGAAAGCTTGCGTGCTGCTGCTTGTTTTTTGACAAGTCGAGCTGAGAGTCCATGTGAATTTGCCATTCTTTATAACAAGAATTATGGGAATTAGATAACAATTATTTATTCTTTTTTCCTGGAAAAATCTCTAGTATTTCATATATATGTTTAGCTGTAAAATAACGGATTTTTGCAACTAAAAAACCTTTTTTTTGGCAGATGATGGACAATACTATCCATGTCTTTTTTTTCTCACAAAGAAAAAAGAATATATTTTTCTCAATCGAATTCAACAACATTAGAAATAGGTTTTGATAATGATCATGATTCTTTTATAAGTGCATATGTTTCCTTCATAGTTATTATATTTTAATATGGTGCAACCGACAGGACTTGAACCTGTGACCTCCTCCTTCGCAGGGAGGCGTTCTAATCCAACTGAACTACGGCTGCAAAAGAATATTTTATTTTTTTTAATTAAGTTTATTTACGAAACAATCAAACAAAAAATGGAGCGGGGAATCGGGTTCGAACCGACACACCCAAGGGTTGAAGCCTTAGTACACTCACTCAGTTATGTTACCCCCGCAAAGTGGTAAATCGATACTCTTTTTTCGACCTAAGCGACCGGTATTGTATAAAAAAACGAGGGAAAGTCAAAGTTTTTTGCTTTTCCCTTGCCTTTCTGGCCCATTTTCATATAATGCGCGTACTTTATTATTTTCTATATATTTTTATGTCACAAACAACTCTTGTACTCTTGAAACCAGATGTTATTCACCGTGGACTGGTCGGACAGATTACCGCTCGTATAGAACAACGAGGTTTTAAAATCATCGCTATGAAGATGATGAAACTTAGTAGCGCTCTTCTCGAAGAACACTATGCTCATCTTGTTACAAAACCATTTTTTCCAGAGATTGTTGCTTATATGACAGCGGGTCCTGTTGTAGCACTTATTGTTGAAGGAGATGCAGTGGTTGCAGGACTCCGACAGCTTTGCGGTGCGACAAATCCAGCAGAATCTCCTATGGGAACTATTCGTGCCGATTTCGCTAACACTATTCGTTACAATCTTATCCACGCTTCTGATTCTGCAGAAGCTTCAGAAGTAGAAATCAAACGATTCTTCAAGAGCGAAGAAATCTGTGATTACAAGAAAATCGTTATTGAATAATCTTTATTATTAGAATATATGGAATATATAAGGGGAAATAAGTTACGACCTATAAAAAAGTCGGCTATTTTATGACAAAAATGAATACTCGCTCAAAATGCGGATTCTATTCATTCTTTACTAGAATGAATAGAATTTACTTCTATTCCCTTACTTTCTTTAGAGATAAATAATTCCAGTACTTCTCACTTAAATACTGACGTTCCTTTGGAACAGATACATTGTTCAGCCGTTTCACTAGAACAAGTAGGTAACTTTAGTTAGAAAAGACTTACTGTATAAAATGAAAACCCAATTCTCTATATTCATACCTAGACAGGAAGTCCGAAGGGTCGATATGTATCTATCGACCCTTTTTCCTGAGCATTCGCGTTCCTATATGCAAAAGCTCATAGAAAAATGACGTCTTCAGGTCAATGGAAAAGTACTTGAGAGCAACAAACGAGTAAAGAAATGAGATGTTCTCGAAATAGAATTCGAGACCGAAAAATCGCACCTTCAAGCGGAAGATATGAATCTCGAGATTATTTTCGATAACCCTGATTTTGCAGTCGTAAGTAAGGATCCTCGAGTGAATACCCATACGGTTCCCGGAGAATTCGGAAATACCGGAACGCTCGTAAATGCACTCCTCCATCATTTCGGAAATCTCTCGGTCATCAACGGTGTGGAACGTCCATGAATCGTCCATAGATTGGACAAAGATACGAGCGGACTCATCCTCGTTGCCAAAAACGACCGTTCTATGCGTGAACTCCAGAAGAAAATGGCGGATCGAAAAATAAAGAAATTCTATTACGCTGTCGTTCTCGGACTCGTAAAAGACAAGGAGGGTATGATCGAATCCTTTATCGGACGAGACCCAAACGACCGAAAAAAGATGACCACCGAGAATCCGGTGAATCCCAAGCTCGCTCGGACGAAATTCACACTCCTTGAACATATTGACAACAAATACTCTCTCCTCGAAATCGAGCTCTTCACCGGACGTACTCACCAGATCCGCGTCCATATGTCTGCTATCGGGTACCCGATTGTCGGAGACAAGGTCTACGGAAACGAGAAAGCGAACAAAGAAGTCGCGACCAAATACGGTCTCGACCGTCAATGGCTCCATGCAAGACGATTGATTTTGAATTTATTTTGAGTAGATTATGACTTTGTCGCACCACTCAAAAAAGATATCGCGGTAATGTTAGAGAAGAATGGAATTAAAGTGGATTAACTTAGATATAAAATTCCTCGCTATGTTCCCTTTCGTCTTCATTTTCTTCATCCTCGTCGACCAAGTTTCGAAATATATTTTCGAGCACTTTTTTGCAACTTCCAAAATTCACATCCTCGGGGATTTCCTCGTGCTTTCGTTCGTAAAAAATACTGGTATAGCTTTTTCATTTCCCATCGAAGGAATAGTTCTCAAAGTTTTAACCATCGCTCTCATAATAGGAATAGTATTGTACTATTTTCGTTATGAGACGTATAAAAATCTCCTACTCACTAAGTGGGCATATATATTAATTCTCTCGTGAGCGGTTTCAAATGGACTCGAAAGAGTGTTCGTTGGCTCGGTTACTGATTTCATCGGAGTAAAATACTTTGCAATTTTCAATTTTGCTGATATATTTATCTCAATTGGTGCGTTTTTATTATTTGTCATCTACTTTAAATATGAGCGAGCAAATCGAGATTAAGACAAATGAGGATGTACTCGGTCCTGCCAAAGTGAATCCTATTTCCATAGGACTTTCCTGTCTCGGAAGTCTTGCAGCTGGATTTCTCGGTGGACTTTTCACTCTACTTTTCACATATGTTTTTCTCGGTTCTCTCCAGACCTCCGCTATTTTCCCTTATATACTCTCTCTCGTGGGATTCTTCGCGATTCTCATAACTGTTTCCCTTACTTTCATCCTCAACCGGCTTCTTTTTACCGAAAAATACAAACAAGGATGAGTTGTTCTCGCACAAATGTCGATTCTTTCCATTTTTCTTTTTGTGCTTATTACACCACTCTACGTTTACGTAAACTTTGTGAAACCAGATTTTCTTATCTTTGTGTTTCTCTTTCATATCCTTATTAATATACTCGCCACTTCCCTCCTCTCAGAAATTCTCTCGAATTACCGCTACGTTCTCCTTTCTATATACGGAAGTTTCATAGGATTCTTCGTAGCATCGGTTCTTTCTGTAATGTTTTTCATCAACTTCTCACCTTCGCGAAGCGCTATCTATTCACTCATAGGAGTCATCGTTGTCATAAATTTCATTATTACGCTTTTCCGACTCCTTTTTGAATTCGTTTATTATAGAATATATATAAGCACTGGAACGGATCATCTCGGAGATATCTTCGCTCAGATAGAAAATGAAGAGAAAGAAGCGGTTGCCCGAGCTGAAAAAGAGTTAGGAACATTTAACTAATTAACCACCAAAAACTATGCACAAAATCGCACGACGCCTCCTGGAAACCTACCTCAAGGAAAAGAAAATCCTCACTATCGAGGAACTCGGACTCTCTCGAACCGAGCACGAAACGAGCAAGAATCTCATTTTCGTGACGCTCTATAAAAATGGCGGGGTAATAGCATCGAGCGGACGGATACACTTAAAGAAACCGAACACTCTTTTCGAACTTATCGAGAATACGCTTTTTTGCCTTCGGGATCCTCGTTTTACAGAAGCAGTAACAACTCCCGAGGAACTCGCGAATGTACAAATTCGGGTTGATATGATCCGACCGGAAGGACGTCGAATTCTCGGAAATATAAATGAGCTTGATATGAAGAGAGAAGGTCTTATTCTCCTTTCCCAATCCAAAAATACCCTCGGAGTACTTCTTCCAAATATTGCCAATATCGCCTCCACTCCACAGGAATATTTCCAGATTGTCTGCAAAAAGGCCGGGGTAAATCCAGTCGATATGAAACCCGAAGATATGGTGCTTTATGGGATAGAATCGACAGTATTCTCAGAACTCGGAAATTAATATGACTATATTTTCCATCACTCTCTTCGGAATCCATATAGCCCCGAGCTGGTACGGACTTATGTACGCGCTCGGTTTTTTTATCGGGTATTGGATACTGAAACGGAGAAAAATCCTTTCGGACGTGGAACTCGAGTCGCTCATATTCTATGTTTTCATAGGAGTTCTCATTGGTGGACGACTTGGGTATGTTTTGTTTTATAATCTCCCGTTCTATCTCGCGAATCCTTTGGAGATAATACAAACATGGCACGGGGGCATGAGTTTCCATGGTGGAGTTATCGGAGTAATTATCGCGATGATTCTTTTTAGCCAAATAAACAGAAAACCTTTTCTCATTATCGCAGATCATATAACGAGCGTTCTGCCTATCGGACTCGGACTCGGACGAATCGGAAATTATCTCAATGGGGAACTTCTCGGATTTGCAAACTATACCGGACCTCTTGCGGTTATAAAAAATGGGGTTTCCTACTTCCCTTCCCCACTTCTGGAAGCGACTTTGGAATGAGTAGTACTTTTTATGATTCTTTTTTTCCTGAGACAAAAAAATATCTTCCCGGGGAAGATTGCAGCAAGTTTTCTTTTCTGGTATGGTATATTTCGTTTTTCTGTCGAGTTTGTTCGTATTCCCGATGTTGGACTCGGTTACCTTACATTTGGACTCACCATGGGACAGATTCTCTCGATTCCCATGATAATCATTGGAACGATTCTATATTTCTTTTTCAAGAAAAATGCAAAATAAAAGCTTTTCGAATATCCTTATAGTCCTGTCTTTCCTTATAACAGGAATGTCTTTTTTTGTGAGCGATATTCTCATATACGGAATGAATTCGTTCTTTCTCGTACAATGACTGTATGTGCAATTTGTTATTCAATTTCTTCTCTATCAATTCCTCCATGGTGGGATTCTCCATCTTCTTTCGAATAGTTTTTTTATTTATCTTTTCGGAAATCAGGTAGAGAGTATTATCGGGCGCGATAAATTCATAGTATTTTTCCTCCTCAATACCGTTTTCGTTGGAGTGTCGCTCCTATTTTTCGCAAATAGGAACACTATCGGAATCAGCGGATTCGCGATGGCAATACTCTCATATGTTTTTCTAGAATTGAAAGCTCAAAGAAATCCGGAATACCGTTCTGCTGGAGTCTTTCTACTTATTAATATCGCTATTGGTTTCACCGGAAATATCAGCCTCGTCGGACACTTGTCTGGAGCGATTTTCGGGATAATATTCTACTATTTGAGAAACGAGATGCGAATAAGATTTTTGAGATAACTCTTTCTATTCCCCTCCTTTATACTCGCTCCAAAAATCTTTCCGAAATGCTTCATATCGACCTTCGATAATCGCTTTTCGTGCTTCTCTGCTGAGATTCAAGAGAAATTCCATATTATGAAGGGAAACGAGTTGTCCGGCGAGCATTTCTCCGACTTTGAAAAGATGGCGGAGATATCCGAGGGAATAGGTTCTGGAAACCATCGTAGAGTACTCGGGTTTTGTATAGATTCCTTCTTTTTCTAAGCGGTATTTCTCATTAGTTACTTTGATATTTCCTCGGGAAGTATAGGCAACTCCGTGTCGTCCGAGACGAGTCGGGAGAACACAATCAAACATATCGATTCCACGATAAATTCCTTCGATGAGATCCTCGGGTGTTCCAAGTCCCATGAGATAATGTGGTTTACTTGCGGGAAGATGTGGAGCGATAGCATCGAGAATACGGATCATATCCGGTTTGGATTCCCCGACGGAGAGTCCTCCGATAGCCACTCCTGGCATATCGAGATCAGCAATATATTTGACCGAATCTACTCGGAGATCATCATAGATTACTCCTTGTGCGATAGGAAAAAGTGCTTGTGGATACAGTCATTTGTCAGATCGGATCCTTTGTTGCTCTCTATGTTCTGTAACACAACGCGAAGCCCAGCGATGGGTTCGTCCCATAGCAGCACGAGCATAGCTGTGAGTGGAAGTACCTGGTGCACATTCATCGAATGCCATAATAATATCAGCTCCGAGGTTTGCTTGTATCTGCATAGCTCGCTCTGGAGTGAACATATGTTTTGAGCCGTCCAAATGAGAACGGAATTCGACTCCATCTTCCGTAATCTTCACGAGAGAAACCCCCTGTCCTCACTTCGTTCGTCCTTCCCCCTTGTCAGGGGGATATTTCTTTTGCCCCCCTGACAAAGGGGGTTGGAGGGTTTGTTTCTTCATCTGTCCAAGCGAAAACACCTGAAATCCTCCACTATCGGTAAGAATAGGAATATCTATATTCATAAACTTATGAAGTCCGCCGAAATGAGCAATCGTTTCATCGCCAGGACGAAGATAGAGATGATAGGTATTGGAAAGCATAATCTGACTTCCGATTTCGAGGATGTGGTCTTTATGTACTCCTTTCACACTCGCCTGAGTTCCGACCGGCATAAAAATAGGCGTCTCTATATCTCCGTGCGGAGTTGTAAAAGTTCCAGCACGCGCGTATCAATCAGTAGCTTCTATATTAAATTCAAACATAAAAACGGTTCTTGTAATCTACTAAAGAACCGCATTATATGGAAAATATCTCTTTTTAAAAAAAGAAATGAGAATAATTTCTAATTTGATTTTCAAAGAATAATAACAACATTTTCTTGCATCCTTACTATACAATTGGATAACGGACATTCTGTTGATTCTTCAGAAAGATTGAGTGTTTGAGGACAGAAAGATTGAGAATTGACGAGACATTTATTTCGAGGAAGATTGAGACCAGAAAGAGAAGATATTTCACGTTTGCTTACAAATACCCCTTCTTTTATAACTTCGTCTTGAGTTTGTAATGATGATGATAATGACATTATATTGAAATATATGATAAAGAAATCTAGTGATATTATCATAGTAATATATTATCAAAAATCTGTCAAATTATTTCAGAAGGATCTTTACTATATCTTGATAGGCGATAAAAATACTTAGAATAATGAGAAGTGAAAAACCTGTAATATGAATATATTGTTCTATCTTACCGTGAAGCGCCTTCTTTTTGGAGAAAATTCCGACAATTCTATGGATAATTAAGAATACGAATCGTCCACCATCGAGAGCTGGAAATGGAAGGAGATTAAATACTCCGAGATTGATACTGATAAGTGCAGCAATAAGGAGGATAACAGAAAAAGCTACTTTCGCATCCAGAAGATTCACAAAAAGATTTCCGATAGCAATCGGACCACCGAGACTTTCCACTGCTTCAGTTCGTTCTGTCGGAATTCGCGGAGTAATAATTCTCTTTATGAGAGTTCCGAGAAGTTCCAGGGTCATCATGGACTCTTTATATGTTTCAATTCCTCATTCTTTTATGGATTCAAAAAAACCGTATTTGTATCGGAAATCCTTACGGATATGAATAATATTATATCCAACGTAACTTCCTATTTTTCCATCCTTGGGGATTACTGAAACTGTGCGTATTCCTCCGGTTCATCGAAGTGTAAAATCCATTGAAGTAGTAGATTTTTTCACTGTCGTTATCATGTCTTCAGGGCTCATAATATCTTTTCCATCAATCGAGACGAGAATATCATTTTCAAGAATTCCAGATTGTTGAGCGATGCTTCCGGTAAGAGGAGAAAGGACGATTCCATCGGTTTTCACGAGTCCGATGCGAACCGCCTCCTGAAAAGACGGAATAAGTTTCGTCTCGGTTTGTGTCGGGAATTTCGTATTGATACCAAGAGGTTCCACTCCAATCATGAAAAGACCGGAAAATACAACAAATGCGAAAAAGAAATTCATAATAACTCCGGCAAGTATAACGGCTGACTGTTGCCAAAAATTCTTGCTTGAAAGAGAATCCTTATCATGTGCTCAAGACTCATTCATTTCTTCCCCTTTCATCTTCACGAATCCTCCGATTGGAAGCCAATTGAGCGTATAAATCGTTCCACTTTTATCTTTCCAAACCTCCTTTGCACGTGGCGGAATACCGATTCCGAATTCATCGACTCTTACACCGAATTTTTTCGCCATACTAAAATGTCCAAGCTCGTGGAAAAATACGATTACAGAGAAAATAAGGAGCGCGAGGAGGATACCGAGGAGAATAGTCATAAAAGAGTTATTAGTTTTTAAAAAAAACGTCATTCTGAACTCGTTTCAGAATCTTCCTTTTCTTATTTCAAAGAAGTGGAAGATCCCGAATTGAATTCGGGATGACGAATATTTATTGTATAATTCTCAAATTAAATCTTACCGAGATCTTCTTTGAGATGATCGAAAAAATGATTAATAAGATCATCAAGTTTCTTGAAATCTTCTCGCTCATAGTGGAAAGTTTTTCCGTCGATGAAAACATTTAATGTTCCGTTAAATCGACCAATTTTATTCTCTTCAATTACGAAAGATATTTCCCCTTCAACATCTTCTCCATCAAGTTTCTTAAGATATTTATCAAGTTTTCCAGAAATATTTTCATCGACGAGACGTTCGATAACTACTCTGTCATGTTCAAGATTCTTAAGTTGTAGTTTTTTTTCAAGTTTCATAAGACTGAGGGTTAAAAGATATTTCATTGCAGATAAACCGCAAGGATTGATTATATACAATTTATAAATAAACACCAAAAGTTTTTCTAAAGTTAATTTATCGCAGGTCTATGGTTCATTTTTTCGTAAGAACTCTTTCTATTTCTTCCTCTTTTTCTTCCTTATCAATTAATTCTCCTCGAGATTCATTTCCTTCAAGATGATCACGTACAACTTCTGTAAGAGTATGAAGAAGAAGTTCCATAGGTGCCCTATCCTGATGTTCTTTTCTTTCAGCCATTTCATGAATAACTTCTTCTATCTGGTCAGAAATTTCATGAGGATTTTCAGCTCATTCAAGAACAAAATCATCATCATCCCCCATGGTATAAAGTATAACATCTCATTTGTTGAAAAAAGAATCAAAAAATGAATTGGTTTGGATTTCCGAGCCTTTTATATCGTGGTAATCTATATAAATAACATGTCTCGTAAAAACATTCCAATCAATATCTATAACTCATAAATTGGTTAGAATCCAAACGTCATTATACCAATCGAATATCTTATATACGAGAAAAAAATAGAGAGCAATGGCATATGTTTCGAAATATAGAAACGGTACCAATGTCTGAAAAGAAAAAGAGTTATTATAGTAGAAAAAGGTCGGGAGAGCAAGTCCTATAAAAAGAATAACGATAACTCGATCAACTATAAGAAGAGGATGTCTGTGACACACAAAAATAAGTTCTTCTCTATCTCGAAGATACTTTCTGAAAAAAACCTGATCAAAATAGTTCATAGTGGTAATAAGTACCAAGTAACATTGAATGTGAGTATATGTTTTTCTTTCGGGAGCGCAAATTTAGACGTTCTAAATCTTTTTTGTATATCGAATACAAACAAACGTCTCAAATTGCTGACGAGAAATTTCATCGAAATTTTTCTCGAATTCTACAAGAAAAGCGTCACCGTTATAATCTCCAGATATTTTACTGAGCAGAACCTCGTCTATAAGGTTTTTATTGAGAAATTCCTCATATATCTTCTGTCCACCTATTATAAATACTTTGTCTATTCAATCTTTTTCTAGAACTTCGAGCATTTCCGGTATGGAATGGCGTACTTCTATCCCCTCTTTTTCGAAACTCTGTGAGGACAGAACAATATTGCGTCGGTTCGGAAGTGGTCGTCCGATGGAATCATAGGTCTTTCGTCCCATTACGATTGTTCCGCCTGTCGTAAGCCGCTTGAAATTCTGGAGATCTTCCGGCAAATGCCACGGAAGTTTTCCTTCTATTCAGATAACTCGGTTATCTGCCATAGCAGCGATGAGAACAAGAGTAGGTTTTTTCTGAGACATTTTACTAAAAATCAAATAATTAATTTAAATTTTGAATATATATTCGAGCGCATCCGAGGACTATGTTTGAGCTACCCCTTAAGCGAGTTTCCGCAGGAAAGGGAGAAAATATATTCAAAATATAGCCAGAACAAAATCCTATTATTCCATCGAAAACTAAAACTCCCAACTTCCGTTCATACTCGTGGATTGTGTATAATTTACAACGGTCGATTCAAAAAAGTTACTCTTATCGGAGTTCGGATCCTGGAGACGTTCCAGATGTTTATATGGATTTGTAATGGCGAGTTTATAAAGTGGAGCGATTCCGAGCATACCGAGACGCTGATCAGCAAGCCATTTTGTATACTCTTCGGTAGTTTTTCCATTGATTCCGGGAATACGGTTTCCGAGAATATGCGTACTCCATTCGATTTCCTGTTTCACGGCTATATCCATCATTTCAAGAATAATCTGTTCGTTGTAAATGGCAGGAAATTCCCGTTTGATTTCCTTAATAATATTAGCAAATATCGTGATATGAGTAAGTTCATCTCGACGAATATACGCGATCATACGCCCGGTTGCGGGCATTTTCATATGATCTACGAGCGTATCGAAAAATGCGAAACCATTGTAAAAATAAAGGGATTCGAGAAGGAAATTCGCGACGATTCCACGGAAGAAATTCTCATCGGACGGATTATCTATGAAGTTTTGGTAAATTTGTCCTACGTAAGTATTTCGTTCCAAAAGAATTTTGTCATTTCGGAAAAAATAATAGATTTCGTCTCGTTCATGACTATCTACGACCGATTCGAGAATAGTCGCATATGATTGGGAATGAATAGATTCCTGAAATGCCTGGATCGAAAGAATAAGATTCACCTCTGGAGATGTGACGAAATCAGAAAAGTGCGGAAGATTCACTGTTTGAATGGAATCCAAAAAGATAAGGAATGAGAGAATGCCTTTATAAGCACGCTGTTCTTCGGGGGTCAAATCGGTATGAAACATTCGAGCATCGTCCTTGAGTCCAGAAACTTTTTCTGGTACCCAAAAATTTCCAATCATTACCTGATAGAGTGATTTCGCCCATGGATACTTGACTGCATTGAGATTGAAAAGTCCGGTAGTTGAACCTTTTATAATCGTTCGAGCTCCAATTTCATCCTTTCCTTGTGGATTAAAGAGGAGATTTTGTTGCATGATATGTGAATCTTGTTGTGTCATAATGAAAAAGAGTTTCTTTAAATAAAATTAGGCAAGTATCTGTTCTACTACTTCTGAGATTATTTCTTGTTTTCCTTCTATATTTAGAGATTTTTTTATTTCGGGAAATTTTTCTAATAAAGAAAGAATTACTTGTCCATTTTCTCTATGAAATTGTGTATTATTTATAATTAATATAGTTCATAGAACTTGTTCTTGAAGACAAATACGAAGCTCTTTATGAAATTCATCAAGATGTGTCCGTGGAGGATTTGTCCAAATATCTACCATATTAAGAAAATCCGGTTCTATGTATGAGCTTTCATCTATCAAAAGATATCTCTGTACTCATATAGAGTTTAGTTTCTTTGAAAATTCATCAATAGCATGAGAGAAAGAATTTAAGAAATCTGTACGAATTTCCTCATCGAAATTCGAAGATTTTTGATTACATTCTGGATGGAGATGAAGATAAGAAATTCGAAGTAATTCTATTATAGCTTGGTTTAAGGTGAATGTATTTAGAGATGAGGATTCAATCTTTGAGATATATAAGTCATTCATAAATAATGAAACTATGTATTAAAAAAATAATCAAAGATTATATGTCTTATAATGAATTATTATGCCAACGACGAATCACAAGTTTCTTTTTTCCTTCTGGACCTGGATCATCGACCGAATTCAAGGGAATATGAGTAAGGAGAAGCTCGTCGAGTATTTCTTTGAGTGGACTAATTTTTACTCCGTTCTGGAATCCGGTGGTTTCTGTTCCGTAATCCATCTTACTCTGGATAACTTCGGTCTGATTAAGTACTATAAGCATATGTCCTTTGCGAGCAATAATATCGAGAGGTTGGAGGAGAGAAATAATTTCTTCGGTGGTTTTTCCTGCTATATCGAGCCCTGTTCCAAAATCTACTATCTCGGAAGTATTTCGGGGAATGAAGCCGTCGGTTGCTGCATAGAGAAGCCCAGAACAATCGACTCCGTGCAGCATCCATTTCGCCCGCAAGCTCTCGTCTACGAATCATTTCGGCGGATGAAACTCGAGAAGTTTCGGAACTCCAGTCGGTACGTTTCCGCCCCAGATATACGGAAGTCAGAGAGAATTACGAAGATTTGTGAGAATAACTTCCTTGGATGGAAGTTCTCTTTCTCGGTGAGGAAGAACTGCGAGAGGCATCCAGAATGCATCTACGAAACGTGCATCGATATAGTATCCTTTTTTCGTTTCGTACGGATAATCGGGAGTTGTTACCTGATATACGATATTTTCATGATTCAAACATACTCCGATAATTTGGAATGTTGTTCCAGGAAGAGCCACGGTCTCGAGGGGATGAATATGATTTTCTTCGTTCAGAAGAAGCTCCGTTCCGTCGGCTCCCCCGAATATATTACAAATATTTCCAGTGTAGAAAATAGGAGTCGGACCGTTCGCACGAGCCTGAAGAGTAATATTTCCTGCTCGAATCTCTGCATCGAGAGATGTAATTTCCTCTGCTTTTGGGATAGGAAATGGCGTATTAATCTCGGTTACATCATCTGAAAAATACATAAAACGTTCTAATAATTCTCATTTCCCTTGCTCCAATAGAATATCGATCTTTCTCTGAACCCGTTCAAAAACCAATTTCACAAGAACTTCTTTCTGAGTAAGAGTTGGTTTTTTACCGAGCGCCGACTGAAAGGCTATGTGCAAACGTGAACTCATTCGTGCAAATGGATTACATATAGAAATTGTAAGAATACTTTTATACCGATTTATACAACTTCTTCATCTGGATAATAATGCTTGAAAAGATCTTCCGGTCCGTATTTCTTGCAATCTGACCGCTCGAGTCCGAGAGCTTCGGCAGTCGTGTATACTTTCTCTGAGTTTGTCGCTTCGATTTCGAGGAATTCAGGAATAGGTTTCCCCATGAGATTGCTGTACGTATCGAAATCGAGACGGACTTTATTGTCAGGGTCAGAATAGTTAAGAACATAACTTACGCGCCTTTTTATACTCGGAAGTCCGACTTTTTCAAGTCCAATCTTCGAAAGAGTTGCAATCGCCGCCTCAAAGTCCCGCGCCTCAAACCCTGTTTCCTTATTTGACTTGATATGCTCCGTTCCTCCTCATACCGGTTCTTTATACTCTATCATAAGGATACCCCCTTCCTGTCGAACTCTGAGCTTTTCTCCATTTGCTGGATTTATAAGCCACTGGGCTTTGAGGATTCCCTCAAAATATGGTTTAAATCCGAGTTCCGTGAGCCTCGGGAGCATCTCTGCTTCCGTAGTCTCGAGGACTTTTGCTTCAACTTCTGGTGAGTGGGACATAAGGAAAGATTAAGAAGTTCTTCATACAAGGAAGATTCCGCATATTTTCTGAATCGAATTCGATAGTTTTCAAAGAATTTAAACTTCAGAAAATTCTGGAATGACGGTTATTTTTATCTGGATTGCTTCGTACCCGGGGTACCCCTTGAGAGTATCGCAATGACAAGGAACCTGTCATTTTGTGAATCTTAGAATCTCCTGAAAAATAATGAAATTTGTCGTGAAAATCGAGTACCGTAGTGAACCGTACGACTGTACGGAGAACGAGGAACGGAAGATTTGAACGCAAAGTTCGCGTTTTGCAGAGATTCTAACCCGAACAACTTACACAAGCCTCTCCAACTTCTCCTGACAATGATCGAACGTAGTAAACTGTCTTGATTCCTTGTTCCCAGGATTTCACGTAGTATCCGTAGAGTTCGGCTGGCGAAACTTTGGCTGGGTCGATCATCCACTCGAAACTGATGGACTGGTCCACCCATTGGTAGATGACGGACATCATATCTATGACGTCATTCATATCCATATTGATGTACTCTTTGTAAAGCCAGAAGTTCTCAGGTGCGAGTTTCGGAGCGACACGAACGGTCGGAGCAGAGAGATTGGTCTCGACGAAGTACTTCTTGTAGATAGGAAGAAGTGCTGCTGTTGTTCCGACGATACCGGCAGTGGAAGTATTCGGTGCAGGAGCGGTGTGGTATGCAAATCGAACTCCATGTGCTTTCATGGCATCGAAGAGTTCCGCCCATTTCTGTCCCATTTTCTTCTCCTTGACGAACCATTCCTTGTCATGACCGAGAAGGATTCCTTTGTCGTATTCCGAACCTTTGTACACTCCGTAGGTTCCGCGTTCTTTTGCAAGACCGATAGAAGCTTCGTAGGTGTAATATGCGTACTGTTCGAAGAGGTCATTCACATGAGCACGGGCTTCTGGAGAATCATACGCCATTCCGTGGGTTGCGAGATATTCGGCGAGTCCGAGGTACCCGAGTCCGACAGAACGGTACTTCATAGCCGTGTATTCCGCTTCTTTGATAGGATAATAGTTGAGAGTAATGACATTATCGAGGATTCGCATAACGACAGGAAATGCTTCTTTCATCGTTTCTTGATCAAATACTTTTGCCACGTTGATAGAAGCGAGATTACACACAACCAAATCCCCTGGTTCATATCGGAGGATGATTTTCCCGCCCTCGATAGTTTCTTCGATGAACTTAGCTGGAGCAGTGTTTTGGCATATTTCGGTACAAAGCTGGCTAGAATATACCATTCCAGCGTGCTTGTTCGGATTGAGTTTATTCACAGTGTCTCGATAGAATACGTATGGCATTCCTGTCTCAACGGTAGTTTTGAGGAATTTTTTGAAAAGATCTTTCGCTTTTACCTTCATCTTGAGTTTCAATCGGTCGTCCGCTTCAAATTCCATATACAGTGCTTCGAATTCAGTACTATAATTATCTTGGAGTCTCTTTCCTGTTATTCGTTCTACTTCGTTTGGATCAAAAAGTGTCCAATCTCCATCTTCTTTCACGCGTCGCATAAAGAGATCCGGAACAGAAATCGCTGGAAATACGTCAAATGCCTTAGAACGAATATCTCCTGTCTCCGTCTGGAGATCGAGGAAATCATAAATATCACGATGCCATACATCGAGCGTTACAGAGATAGATCCAAGTCGAGCCCCGAGCTGATTTACTGCAATAGCCGTGTCATTGACAACTTTAATCCAAGGATTCACTCCACCGGAAACTCCTTCGATTCCACGAATCATCCCTCCGCGAGAACGAATATTTCCGAGATACACTCCGATTCCTCCACCGTATTTGGAAATCTGCGCCATATTTTCGATTCCATGATAGATTCCACGGAGATCGTCATCGATATTGATTTTGAAACAACTGGAAAGCTGATTATAATTTGTTCGAGCATTAATGAGTGTCGGAGTCGGAAGGGATATTTTTTGAGTCGAACACATTTCATATGCTTTGAGAGCGAATGCGAGACGAGTTTCTGCGGGTTCAGGAATAGCAAGAAAAAGTGCTACCGACATATACATTTCCTGTGGAAGTTCTTTTACTACTTTATTCGGATTACAGAGATATCGTTTATTCAGAGAAAGAACGGTCGTATATCCGTATGTTTCATCCGTATTTTTATTCAAATGTTTTCCTGCTTCAAGAATGTCCGCTTCACTGTAATATTTGTAGAAATCCTTATAGTAAAGTCCGTTTTTTATATATTCGTCGAAAAGTGCTTTATAAGAAGCAGGAGTATAGATATCCGCGAGTTTTATCTTTCGGTTCTTAATTGCCTGCTTATAGACATTTCCGAGAAAAATCTGAGCAGCCACTTTTTCCCAAGTGATATTCTCGACAGAAACGAGATCGATACACGTCTTGGTAAGGAGCTTATTAATATCGGAAGTCTTGATATCTTCCACGAGATTTTTCTTAAAAGCTTCCATAAGGTCATCGAAAGAACATTTATCCTCGTGTCCCTTCGCTGCACGGTCGAAAACCGCTTTGAGTTTATCAATATCGAAATATTCTTTTTTTCCATTAGATTTCGTTACCTTCATTGCATTTTCCTCAAATTGCTTAATGAGCTCCTCTTTTTTCTCAGTTCGTTCATCGGCACGTTTCGATCGGTAGATGATATACTGTTTTGCAACATCGTATTTATGGAATTTCATAAGATTCTGCTCCACGATATCTTGAATATCTTCAACTCCCGGTATTCGATTCACGAAAATCTCCCCGAATACATGTTCTATATCTTTTATGATAAAATCCGTGATAACCGTTACGAAAGAACGATCGATTTCTCCAATCTCATTTGCTGCGAGATCAATCGCTTTTTCTATACGGCTTCTGTCAAAATCAATAAGTTCTCCATTACGTTTTCGAATCTGTATAGTAGTCATATCAATATAGAATATTATGAAAGTAAGAGGAATTTAAAGGGAAAAACGGGATTGTTTCGGTGTATTTTTTACAATAGAACAAAAACTACATATAGTGCTAAAGAGGTATATTCAAATACTATATATTGTCAAAAGAATTTATGTGATTTTTTTCAAAATAGCTTTACAATGGGGATTTTTTAATAAAAAAATATTGACTTATTATTGTATATACTTATAAATACAAAATACTTATTTAGTAATGCGAAAGATTACTCAATTGATAGTATATCTCAAGTCTATGAAAGAACTCATACCTGAAAAAAATAATATCCGAGAAAATCTCGGCGATGCTTCTCGTGTAGAAATTGTTGTCCGCTGCATATCGGTCGCGTGTTCAGCTCTCTCTATTCCTATAGACGATAAAGTCTCTAGGAATTTTATCGAACAGGAAGGGAAAAGGGTACTTCAATCGGAGGAAGTGTATGTGGCAACTGATAAGAATCATGGAAATATTCAGAATAATTCTAGTGGAAGAAAATTTACTTCCAAAGATATTTCCAATATTCAAAAAAATACGAAGAATGCTGATTTAGTTAAAGGTGTTGTTAATTGTATATCAGAAATATTTGCAATGAATCTAGAAATTCCTGTAAGTAATATATCGATTGTTCAATTCATTGAACAGGAATGAGATAAGATACTTGCATCTGTTCAGAGTTCACTCGTCCAATCCCAGGAAATAAATGTGGAAGATATTGAATCTGAAGATTTTCGCATAAATTCTGAGGGATGGAGAGAATCTATTCTCCAGAATGGAGCTCATATTAAAATAAATCCCGAATGAGATGTAACGGAACTTCTTGACGGAGATTTTAAAGGAGATCAATATTTCACACAAAATGCCGCTATTCGTGAAACAGAGAAAGCAGGAAAAATACTTTTAAGTAATGAACATTGGCAAAGTGTTATTCATTCGATTAGTCCGAATATTAGTTTTGATGAAAAAATTCAATTTGATATCTCTGTCCGAGAGACTCTTGGATTGAAGCTTTCGGGTTATCAACATGGTTCTGCCGGCTTATATAGAAAACAATGAAAAAAAGGATATTATTGGACATCAACTCATACTTCAGATTTTGGTTACTATGTAACTGTTAGTGATTTAAAAATTGAACCACTTAATAATACTGATCCGAGACATTTATTTCTTGTACGTTGCCTTAAAAAGAAAGATTAAATACAAAGTATTTTTATGTGGCAAAATGTTTGTCTTTTTCTCAGATTATGATACAATCAAGGCAATACTCAGTATTCTTATACCTTCATTATATGTCAGCGGAACAACTTTTATCAACATCTACAAAACTTCCTTCAAAGATCCCAAATAGGAAAAAAATAATCAAAACTGTTACAGAAACTCAAGAAAATGTAGGAGATATTCTTGCGAATACGAGAGAAGAAATAGAAAAAGGAGTTGAAATTATCGTACAAGCCTGTAGAAAATCTTGAAATCCAAATATTATTTGATTTGGATGAGATATAGAAGAATCACAAGATATAAATATGAAAAACAAATATGGACAAACCTTACTTATTTTAGCAGTTTGGAATAATAATATTGAAATAGTACAACTTCTCTTGAGTCATCCAGAAATTCTCGTAAATGAGAAAGATAAACATGGACAAACTGCCTTAATGTGGGCAGCAAAATACGAAAACACTTCAATTATGAAACTTCTTCTGGCTCACAATAATATTCTCGTAAATGAGAAAGATAAATATGGACAAACCGCTTTGATATTAGCAGCATGACATAACCATACCGAGATAACACAAATCCTTTTGAATCGTCCAGAAATTCTCGTAAATGAAACAGATAACAAGAATAATACAGCTTTGATATGGGCTACATCAAAGAATAATTTTCAATTAGTACAACTTCTCTTGAATCGTCCAGAAATTCTCGTAAATGAAACAGATAGAAATGGTTTTACTGCTTTGATATGGGCATCAGAAAAATGATATTCTGAAATAACACAACTTCTTCTTTTGAATCCTTGTTTGGAATTATCCGTAAACAATCAATGAAAAAAAGCACTAGAACTTGCGAAAACTCCGGAAATCAAGAAGCTTATTTTGAAAAAAATTCAGGAAAACCAAGGTTCATTCTCTATTTTTCGTTTTCTTGCTTCCTAAGCAAGATATGTTTGCACGTATAAATATACGAAATAGAGAGAAAAACTCCCGATAATTATTTGGGAGTTTTTTTAAAAATGAATAAATTAATGATTTGTCAATCAATTTTTGACATTATTATTGACGGACAATATTTTTCTCGTATAAATACACGTGCTTATTGAGATATACTAATGCTTATTTCTCAATACATCAGATCATTAACATTCATATATACAAAAACAAAAGGAGAGTAATGCTATGCAAAAACAAATAGGTAGTCGTGGTCAAATCAATCCAACTGGACAGGAGAATATCCTACATCAGAATGATTTTGTTGTTTCAAAGACTGATCTCCGTGGCAAAATCACTTACGGAAACCGGATCTTCATAGAGATGTCTGGATACACGGAAAAAGAGCTTCTCGGAGCTCCTCACAATGTCATCCGTCATCCAGATATGCCAAAGGTGATTTTTAAGCTTCTCTGGAAGACAATTGCAGAAAAGAAAGAAATATTTGCCTATGTCATAAATCTCGCCAAGGATGGGAGTCATTATTGGGTTTTTGCCAATGTGACACCTGCGTACGATGAGCAAGGGAACCATATCGGATACCTCTCGGTTCGGCGCAAACCATCTGCGGAAGCTATCAAAATCATCATTCCTCTCTACAAGCAACTCCTAGATACAGAACGTGCCGGCGGAGTGGCAGCTTCGGAAAAGCTCCTCGAAAAGATTCTCTCTGAAAAGAAGATGTCCTACGAGGATTTTGTTCTCGCAATTACTCCAAAGGAAGATGTTCAGGACGTCAAGTGTTACGGGGTGAAAGAGAATAGGATTCAAAAGCAAAGCAATTTGCCACGTTTCTTCAGTAGCGATTCATCGCTGGTGGTTCTCAATCTCCTCATGATCACTAGTACGCTTGCCGGTTTGTTTTTCGGGGATGTGCCTCTCTGGACTATGTTGTTTCCGCTTGTCGGGACAGTGTATTCCATATTGGCATATCAGAAACATATTCCACACAAACGACTCATGGGTGAAGTACTCGAAATCACTGAACGGATACGATGTGGCGACTTTAGTAGCCGCATTACATCTATTCATACGGGGATATTCGGGGATATTGCTTGGAATCTCAACGATGCACTCGATCAACTCGAAACACAATGGAAGGAGATACAGACAACGTTTCAGAATTTCAACAACGGTCGGTACAATCGTACCACCTTCCCTCAGGGACTTCATGGTAATTTTGTCCTGATCTTCAAGTGTGTAAATCAGTCGCTTCAGTCTATGGTTCAGTCCATTTTGGACGGTCACAAGATCGAATTTCTGACAAAAATAAACACTCGGAGTGCCTCAAGTCTTCTCGGAAATCTCAAGCTTGAACAAGCGGATCTGATTCGCATCACACAAGTTCTGGCGCATGTAGTCGAGATAGCCGAGAAAACCATGGAAGGAGCGGACCAAAGCAAGGAATCACTTCAGAACATCAGTGACGCGCTCAATGATATTGTCATGAAAGCAACGCATTCTCAAGGATCTGTTACAAGATTGGATAACCAAAAGGATGAGTTGCTCAAGATAGTGGACTTGATTCAAGAAATTGCAGACCAGATCAACCTCCTCGCGCTCAATGCTGCAATCGAAGCAGCACGGGCGGGAGAACAAGGACGAGGGTTTGCAGTCGTTGCTGATGAAGTGCGGAAACTTGCTGACAAGACGAAAAGTGCCACAGATTTAATCAGAACTGGTTTCGGGTCAATGGCGGACGGAATTACAGAAGTTCGCCTGGATTCTGATTCGATGGTACAAACCGTCACCTCGTCTCAAGTGCTTATCGAAGATATCAACAAGAAGTTCGTTGAGTTTTCGGCAAGCGCCCATGAAACGAGCCATAAAGTCGGGTTTGCTAATGACATTGCTTTTGCTACTCTCGTCAAGATTGATCATATTCTCTATAAATTCAGGGCATATATGGTTATCCAAGATGGGCTCGGCTCTAATCTTTTGGTGGATATACAGGTCGACGATACCAATTGTCGACTTGGGAAGTGGTATTTCGAAGGAGAAGGTAAAAAGGCATTTGGTAATTGTCCATCCTTCAAACTCCTCCAGAAGCCTCATGCCGAAGTCCACGCGAATGTCCATAAAATGATTCAGCTTATGGAGGCGGGAAACTGGGCAGAGCATCCTGAAATCCAAGTGAAGCTTATTGTCGTGATTAATGGATGGGAAGAAGCAAGCGATGAAGTATTTCGCTTATCCGATGTAGTTATGAACGAAAAACATGGACAAAGCAATAAAAAATAAATTTGATTATTAAATATAATACGGAAATTAAAGGAGTCCGTTTTTCAAAAAAAATATTATGCCCTGGCGTTTCGCCCGGGCATTTTTTATTCCCAAAATAGGACATATCCTTATTTTTTCTTAAAATTTGACTTTTTATTTTATATATGGTCTAATAAAACTTACATATTTATGTAATATATATTTCATATGGATATCAATTCAGCTTCTCATAAATGAGGTACGTTTCACTGCACAGAAACTTATAAAAGAACTCTTCGAGAGATGGATTATGAAACATTGATTAATGAAAAGGAAGCTGTTCATAACACATTTATCCGCTGAGATATAAGTCCAGATGAGTATCACGCAAAAATGGAGGAGATACAACAAGTACTTAATACATGTGGTAATTCTACGAAAAAAGTAAGAGAAAACGTTTCTTATAAATTTGACTGTTTATCAATAGAAATGGGATAAAGAAATGTTTTTTTATAGAGCTAAATTTAAAAAATCTCTCAGAAATGAGAGATTTTTTAAATTTATCCGATAGTCTTAACCGGAACTCCTTCCATTCCTTCGAAGAATGCATCGAATTCATCCTGAGTGAGTTCTTCTACTTCGAGGAGATGTCGAGTAATTTTCTCGTGAAGGTCTTTGTTTTTAACAATGATTTCTCTTGCTTTTTCATATCCTTTCTTCAGTATCTCACGAACTTTCTCATCTATTTTTTCTTGTGTTTTTTCACTGAAAATCTTTCCTCCACCTTCGGCACCGAGATGATTTCCTTCAAGTGTTGCTGAAGCGAAATTCTCAGGACCAAGCTCATCGTCGAATCCGTATTTCATAATCATCGCTCGGGCTATTTCTGTTGCATTTTCTATATCGCTTGAAGCTCCAGTTGTGATATTTTCCTTTCCGAAGAATACTTCTTCTGCTACTCGTCCGCCGTATCCCATAGCGATCTGATCAAGAAATTTCGCTTTACTAATATAGGTAGTATCTTTTTCCGGAAGGAACCAAGTTACTCCGCCGGTCGATCCTCGTGGAATCATAGATATCTTATAAACTGGATCGGTATTCGGAAGCATCTTTCCGACGATAGCATGTCCTACTTCGTGGTACGCAGTCGTTTCACGTTCACGCCTCGTTAGTACATGTGATTTTTTAGTACTTCCGATAGCAATCTTTTCAAAAGCTTTTTGGAGAATAGCATGAGTGATGAGTTTTACATTTTCCCGTCCTGCGAGAATCGCCGCTTCATTGAGGAGGTTTCCTATATCAGCTCCAGAAAATCAAACTGTTGCAGCAGCAATTTTACGAAGATCTACATCTTTATCAAGTGGTTTATTCTTTGAATGTACTTCAAATATCTTTACACGATCTTCCATATGAGGAAGCCGGATAGTAACCTTTCTATCAAAGCGTCCTGGTCGAAGAAGTGCTTTATCAAGAACATCAGCACGATTGGTTGCTGCAAGGATTATGACATTCGTCTCATTATCAAAACCATCCATTTCCGTCAGAATCTGATTGAGAGTTTGTTCTCGTTCATCGTGTCCTCCACCGATTCCAGGAGAACGTTTCTTTCCGATAGCATCAACTTCATCAATAAAGATAATAGATGGGGCGTGTTCTTTTGCTTCTTTAAATAAATCACGAACACGAGCAGCCCCGACTCCGACGAACATCTCAACAAACTCTGAACCAGAGATAGAGAAAAATGGAACATTGGATTCTCCTGCAACAGCTCGAGCAAGCAGGGTTTTACCGGTTCCTGGAGGTCCGACCATAAGAATTCCGCGTGGAATCTTCGCACCGAGGTCTTTGTATTTCTTCGGATTCTTGAGGAAATCCACAACTTCTTCGAGATCCTCTTTTTCTTCTTCTGCTCCTGCAACGTCTTTAAATGTTACTTTTTCATCCTTTTCTGGGTCATACATACGAGCCCGGGACTTTATGAAAGCCATTGGGCCATTGGATCCACCGGACATTCGACCGAAAAGAAATACGAGAAGCACAACAAAGATAATAGTACCAATGATACTTGGAATAGCATCCGCAAGAAGCTTTCCCCAATATTCATTCTTAATTGTCACTTTTGTGGCATTTGTTTTGTCATTAAAACCGAGATCAGTAATTCCATCGCGTGGAGGAAGAATTATTTTATCAATCTGTGTAACAGTTATCGGTTTATTATTAAATCCTGTTTCTGTTTTTTGTTCTTTTTTCTTCGCAAGAAGAGAGTCTCATTGAATAATCAATTCAGAATATACTCAAGATGCATACTGTGCTTGGATATCATTAAGTCCGATATCGGTATTTACCACTTCTTTATTTCAGGAAGCAAGAAATGTATATACTCCCGATAAAAGAATTGCTATAATAAAAAGGACAATAAAAGGGTTTGTTCCTTTCTTGTTTTTCGGATCTTTTTTATTGGTATTCTCGAGTTTTTTGAGTGTTTTCAGAAGATCGATTTGTTGTTTTTTCTGTTTTTTCATGTTATATAGTTAATGTAAATTGTACAATATAGGCAGGTTGTGTAGAAAAATTACTTCGTAAAATATCACAAGTTAGGGATATTATAGACAAACAAGATTTTGTTCCAAAAGTTTTTCAAATTTCTCCATCGGTGTCATATATTTAATGCCTCAGTGTGGCCTCTTACAGTTGTAAAAGGTAAGCCAGTCCATAAATCTCATATTGAAGTCTTTGTGCGAGGTAAATGAGTGCTTGTAGAAGAAATTATCGTTGATGAGTCTCCAAAATCTTTCTATCTTTCCATTGGTTTGTGGTCTTCGCACTCTTGTGTATTTATGTATGATATTCAGTTTTTGAAGCATAACTTCAAAACTATGGAGATGTCGTGATTCCTTATGGTACGTAGTGAATTCGAGTCCATTGTCTGAGAGAAGTTTCTTGATAGTGATACCTTTACTTAAAAACCACTTGTAGGCTCGTCTCATAAAATCTGCAAGAGTCTTGGCTCGTTTGTTTGAAAGAACTTCCGCATAGGTTATTCTTGTTGCATCATCAATTAGTCCTGCCCAGTATTTCTTTTTCTTCGGATTTTCTCATTTGATATTCTTCTGTTTGTGTACGTCAATATGTACCATTTCTCCTGCCATCTCTTTCTCGTAACGTATGATTCCAGCGTTTCTGTTGAGGGTTTTGAGGAGTTTCCTTTCGGCTTTCGTATAGTTCTTGAAACAATATCAGAGATTGGCTTTCGTAGTACTTTTGTGTACAGTGAAATCTCCTTCTTTTCCTCTCTTTACTATCTTTCTAATGAGATTGTAGTGTACTCTGTAAAACACTCATAGTTCACAGTAGCATTCTTCTTTTCTTTTTCATTTGGTGACTCTCATTTTTTCTTTATATTTGGAGTATATCTCTCTTCGTATCAAAGGGGTTAACTTTGTTAGTTTGTGCATATTGGAAAAGGATTATGAGGTTAAAGTTCGCGATTGGACTTGCGAATTTTACTCGTAATTCTTTTCTACACAACCTGATTAAGTTTTACAGGTAAATATTTACCCAAAAATCATAATAATGGGATGCTAGATAATATAAAAAAAAGAGAAAAAAGCAAACTAGTATTTGTTTTTTTACTAATTCTTTCAAAAAAATAAAAAGCAAATCATATAAAATGATTCGCTTTTTATTTTTAATATATAAATGTTTTTTTATTTCTTGAAATATATATTCTATGTATAGAATTTTTCTAATCCATTAAAAGAAGAATGTATCATTATGTTATTCATATATTTCATTATTATTTCTACAGTATTTGCTGGTGCAGTTTCTCCTTTTAAAAAGGAAGGGAGTTCCTCTTGGTAGAGGAATGGATTAGAAAAGAAATTTATTCATTTTTTTAAATCTTCTGTACGATACACGTCGTGTTTATTTTGAAGTTTCCAATTTCCCGCTTGATCTCCCATTTCTCGTAGAATACAATTATTCAACTCGGCTCTTTGTAGACAACCCTGATTTTTTACATCCTTTTTTTCTAAAAAGCTACGAAGAGTCACAGCTTGTTCAATAGTACGAATTTTGAGTGGAAGTGGTTCATTTACTGATTTATGTTTCAGGTAAAATCGTGATCATCTCTGTTCTATTATAAATAATTGGTCTTTATTCAATTCATCCAATGTCTCCGATAAGGAATGTTTCTCATTATTTTTGTTTTTATTTACAGAAGAGAATACTTCTGTTGTTGTACTTTTCTCCATATTGCATAGAGTTATAAACTAAAGCTTTCTTCTAGAATATCATAGAAATCATCTTTTTGCAAAAAAGTTCACGGAAAAATCTTTCATTGCTTGCAAAATCTTCATTTTCTGTATTATGTGGGCATTAATAATCATACTTTCTCCATGAAAATAGAAAACATTACGCTTGCGTACGGGAATAAAAATATCCTCAAAGATGCGAATATAACCATAAATCCTGGGGAATTCGTATTCCTCATAGGAGGTTCTGGAAGCGGAAAAACGAGTTTTATCAAAATGCTCATCGGGGATTTGAAGCCGAAATCCGGGAAGTTTTTCGTAACAGAAGGAAAGGATATTTATTCCTATACAGAGAAAGAACTCCTCGCTTATCGTCGAAGTATCGGGGTTATATTTCAGGATTATAAACTTCTCCGATCCAAAACCGTTCGGGAAAATGTCGCATTTGCGATGGAAGTGAGCGGATACAAAGATAGTTATATTTCCGAGAAGGTTCCAGAAATCCTTTCCCGAGTCGGACTCCTTCATAAAAAGGAGAGTTTTGTAGAAACTCTTTCTGGATGAGAAGCCCAGCGTATCAGTATCGCTCGGGCACTTATTCACGACCCTGACATTATCATCGGAGATGAACCGACCGGAAACCTCGATCCCCATAACGCCGAGGAAATCATCGATTTGTTGCTCGAGCTCAATAAACAAGGGAAAACCATAATCATCGCCACACACGATGATCGTATCGTGAATCGGCTCAAAAAACGAGTCGTTACTTTCAAAGACGGACGTATTGTGTCCGACAAAGAAGGTGGAGGATATGAATTATAAGAACCTCTGAAAAACTCGTTCTTCGAGCTTAAATCTCCGTTTCCTCATTCTCCGTACAGTCGTACGGTTCATTCCGGTTCTCGATTTGTGCTCGAACCACTTCGCTTTTGAGAGATTCAAGAAAATTGAGAATTTTCGAATATCGTACTAACTTCTAATCAAGTCATATGCTCAACCATACCGAATCGCTCGCAGAAAAATTCATTCGTAAGGGATTCTGGCTCTATCTTTTCTCGTTTCTGGTCGGACCGCTCGGGTACATTGTAAAGATTATATTATCTGCTGATCTGACAGTTGAGGAAATCGGACTTCTCTACGGTATCCTCAGTCTCATCGGACTTCTCGCTGTTTATCATGATCTCGGACTCACTGAGAGTCTGAATTTTTTCTTGCCGAAATTCATCGTCAAAAAAGATTGGACCCGGTTCAAGTCACTCGTTGCGTATTCGCTCGGGGCTCAGGTTATCACGAGTACTCTTATCGGACTTATTCTCTTTTTCTCTTCTGGATATCTGGCAGAACATTATTTCCGGTCGACGGAAGCGGTCGAAGTCATACAGATATTTTGTCTCTTTTTCTTTGGGATAAATATTCATAATATGAATACAACTATTTTCTGAGTGAGTCAAAATACCAAACTCCAGAAAGGAACGGAATTCCTCCGAATGCTTTTTGTGATGTTTTTTACTCTCGGACTTTATTTTCTCGATATAGGAAACCTCATAACCTATACTTGGACTTGGATTGGTGGTGTTGCGATCGGAATCGGATTCGGAACGTATTTTATGTACCGTTCGTACTATATCCCCTATCTCCGAGATGCCGAGATTATCTACGACAAGGAACTTATACGAAAAGTGGTTAAATACGCTCTCTGGGTTGTGCTCGCCGCCAATGTCGGAGGTGTTCTCGGACAAGTCGATATGCAACTTATTATCTATCTTTTGGGGACAAAAGATGCCGGATATTATACCAACTATCTAAGTATTATTGGGATTCCATTTATCATCATTACGCCGATTATAGGGTTCCTTTTCCCGGTCATATCGGAACTTCACGGGAAAGAAGACGAGGGGAAAATCGCTATTATCAAAACGCTTTTTTATAAATATTTTGCAATTATCGGAGCTTTTACGGGTATGTTTATGTTTGTGTTCGGTCCAGAAATCGCCCAAATACTTTTCGGTGCGAAATTCGCGATATCTGGAGTTATCCTCCAATATTCTGCATTTTTCATCGTTCTCAATTTTCTTCTCCAGATCAATTTCCAGATTCTCGCCGGTGTCGGACGAATCCATGAACGTGTAAAAATCCTCGCGATTGGACTCGTGATTAATATTATCCTCAATCTCATCCTCATTCATTATTACGGAGTATATGGTTCTGCTCTCGCCGTAGGTCTTTCTTGGATTCCGATCTGGTATCTCTCCGACCGAAAAACACGAATGTACTCGCACGGATTCGACTTCGTATTCTTCCTAAAAAACCTCACACTTATAGGAGTTATCGGCGTACTTTCTTGGTACTACCTCACTCCCCTCTTTATAGGAACTTTACGGGTACAATGACTCCTCCTTCTCGTAGGAATCGCCTTCCTAACCGTTCTCCCCTTTGTCGCACTCAATCTGAAAGAAGGGAAATTATTTCTTGGAGAGTTGAAGAAGATGAGGAAATGAGGGTAAAAAATTTTTTAACACTATTAATTCAACTATGTCATCTCCAACTCTCCTCCCCACTCCCAACTATACCCACATTATCTCCCAAGCGCTCGATTATCGAGAGAATCAAATCTCCGTCGTGCTTGAACTCACTGCCGAAGGGGCGACGGTGCCGTTTATCGCGCGATATCGAAAGGAATGCACTGGAAATCTCGATGAGACCGATATCCGTGCCATAATAGAACTGCAGACCAAGGAAGAGAATCTCTACAAAGCCAAACAGACTGCGATAAATGGTATCGAGGAACTTGGGAAGATGACGCCGGAGCTTATGGCGAATATCCTCGCAGCGAAGACTCTAAAAGAAGTGGAAGAACTTTACAAACCCTACAAATCCAAAAAGAAAACCAAGGCGATGATTGCCATCGAGAAAGGATTTCAGGTGGTTGCGGATGCAATTAAAACAAACAATCTTCTTATTCCTGAGAGTCTTATTTTAGAATATACAAAAAGTAAACTTCTCCCCTGACAAGGGGAGATTGAGAGGGGTTTAATAATCCAAGAAATTATCGAAGGGGCGATAGAGATTATCGGTGCTGAGGTTTCCGCGAATGCGAATCTCCGACATTCACTCATCGCTGAACTCCAGAAAACTGGAGATGTTTCTGCAAGTAAGAAGAGTGACAAGATGCTCGAAAAACTCAATGCGAAAGATACGGAACAAATTCCAAAATTCGCACTTTATTTCGAATTCCATTCGCGAATCAACCGAATCAAACCATACCAGATTCTTGCTCTAAATCGTGGTGAAAACCTTGGGATTTTGAATGTAAAACTCGAAAAAGACGAAATGATTCTCGGAAGTTTACGAGCGGTATATAGAAATATTCTCAATCTCAGTTCTGCTTTTATCGAAGAACTCGAACTCGGATTTAAACTCGGTTACGATGCACTCTGGAGTTCGGTCGAGAATGAGATTCGCGGAGAACTCTCGGAGCTCGGAGAAGACGATTCTATCAAGACCTTCCAGACGAATCTGCAAGCACTCCTTATGACCCGACCCGAGTATGGGAAAACTATTCTCGCCATCGATCCCGGATACCGAGCCGGATGTAAAATGTGTGTCATTGATACACTCGGAAACCCTGTCGTTTTCGACAAGATATTCCTCCACGAGATGGAAAATGCTCGTGCGAAACTCGCAGGTATTTTCAAGAAACACTCTATCGATACGGTGGTAATCGGAAATGGAACCGGGTGTGATGAAACCTGTACGCTCGTCGCAGAACTTTTCTCAGGAGATATCTTCGTTGTAAACGAATCGGGTGCATCTGTTTACAGCGCGAGCCCTGTGGCTCAGGAAGAATTTCCAGATTTAGATTCGCTGGACCGCGGAACAGTATCCATCGGACGACGTTATATCGACCCTCTTTCCGAACTCGTGAAAGTTCCAGTTAGTTCTATCGGAGTCGGAATGTACCAGCACGATGTTGCTGAGAAAAAACTCGACGAAAAACTCGGATATGTTGTGGAGGATGTAGTAAATGAAGTGGGAATAAATGTCAATAATGCTTCGATTTACGTGCTCCAGCATATATCCTGAATAGACAAAAGAGAGGCAAAGAAGATATACAATCATCGTCCGTACAAGTCTCGTGAAGCTTTGAAAAAGGTTCTTTCCGAAAAAGCTTATTCTCTCGCCATCGGATTTTTGCGAGTGCCCGAAAGTAAAGAACCGCTCGATAATACCGATATACACCCGGATCAATATCCGCTTACGAAATACATCCTCGAGAATAATCTCACCGAAAGTGATTTTCGAAGCCACGAAACAGAACTTCGTAAGCTTTATCCTGATGTAAACAGTGACACTATGAAATTCATCCTCCGAGCAAATAGTGAACTCGGGATTGAAAAACGAACCAGTTCCACCCACACGAAGGCACGGAAAAAAGTCGCTATGGAAGATGTAAAAGAAGGTGATATTTTCGACGGAGTAGTACGAAATGTCGTGGCATTCGGAGCTTTTGTGGACATCGGACTCAAGAACGACGGACTTGTACACGTCTCTCAAATGGCGAATAAATTCGTCAGTAATCCGTCCGAAATCGTAAGCGTCGGAGACCGAGTGAAGGTGCGCGTAACTGGAATCGACCTAAAAACCGGAAAGATACAACTCAGTATGAAAGAGGTATAAACAATAACTGGACTTCTCTTATTTTTCATTATACTATCACGGATAATATTTCTCTAATTTCCCAACCTGTTATGTTTTCGTATCTTTCCAAGATTTTCGGTTTCGTGATATTCTCCGTTTTTATACTTGTACAGTACTACGGAATAAGCTTCCATAATGAATCCTGAACCGGTTATGGACCGTATCTCATAACACTCGTTCTCGCGTATGGAGTCTACAAATTCTTCACAATCCTATCAGGAAAAAATAAGGTGACTTTCTCTCCTCTTTCCGTCATACTCTACACTCTTCTTCATCTCTTTATTCTCTGTTTCGTTTATTTCGGACTCACCGACACATCAAACGGCGGATTTATTCTTTTCTTTAAGATATTTGGATATCTTCTTCTTCCTGCAACTCTCACACTTATTGTTTATAGTCTCGGGAAAAAAGTCCTTCACAGATTTATCCCGAGTTTTGAACAAGAAGAAACTGCATTCCGATTCCTTCTCTCGCTCGGATTTGGATTCGTACTTTTTTTTACTACACTTGTAACTATTGGAGCACTCGGTCAATATAATCTCCTTGTTGTTATAGGGTTGTTGCTTATCGCAGGTATTGTCTCTTACAAAGAGATTATCCAGAGCCTTGCGAGTCTCTGGAAGTATAAAATCGAGTTTCCGAATCATAAACCCAATGGTAATTTCTTTGAACAGGTAAATCTTCCACTCATCTCTACGGAGATTCTTTTTATGATTCTCACGTTTCTCATCAGTGTGAATTTCATAAATATCGTGCGACCGATGCCAATCGGTTGGGACGATCTCGGAGTGTATATGAACTTCCCGCAAATCATGGCGAACAACGGAACATTGCTCAAATGAGTAGGGATGGTTGCTTGGCAAACGCTTACTGGAATCGGATTCATGTTCCATTCCGCACCTCAGGCTTTTTTCATGAACCAGATTGGAGGAATTCTCTCTATCATTGTTCTCGTTGTTGCTTTCGGGAGTCTTTTGAAAAATAACAAAACTTCCAAAGAAACAAGTGAAAGCTTCATCAATCTCCCACTTCTCGGGGCTACTATGTTTTATGCGATGCCGATGGTAATCTTCCAACAGGCAAAAGATATGAAACTCGATCCGGGACTTTTTTTCATTTCCGTTATCGGAATATATGGAATGATTTATCTCTTTCTCCGATATCGCGAAAGTCTTGAAGTAAAGAACGAAGAAAGCAAAGAAGATACTCCTCTGGGGTTTTTCGCACATCATAAAAACCTTGCCTATATCCTTATAATAGGGATGATCATAGGACTTGCTTTCACGATAAAAGTCACAACACTTATGCTCATTCTCGGATTGCTCGGAGTGATTTTCTATGCGAAACTCGGACTCGCTGGTTTTGTCGGATACTTTGCACTGTTCGTCGGCGTCTTCACAAAAGGAAATCTCTGGGCACAGCTGAATGTGAATTATCCGAAAGACGATGTACAATTCCTTTCTATGGTAACTATCATATCTTTCGCTCTTGCGGTTGTGTTTTTCGCTATCGCCTTCTATCAATATAAAGCGGATGCTTTCAAGAAAGCATTGCTCGTCTCTCTTATTTTTATCGCTGGTATCGGTATTTCCGTATCCCCTTGGGTTATCAAAAACCTGAGTGAATCAGGTCTACAAGGAAATATCGTGGGAAGTATACTGAATGGAAAAGGTGATACTTTTACTGTTGATTATACAAAAATATATTCAAAGGAAGAACTTATGAAAATCGAGAATGAAAGCTCGATAGAAGGAACTTCTGCAAGCGGTAAAACTACCAATGAAGATCTCGGACGATACTTCGGTTACGAGGACGGGGCCAATAATTATCTGAAACTTCCTTTAAATCTCACGATGCAAAGTAATCAACCGGGAGAATACACAGAAATCACACCGTTTTTCCTCGCGCTCATTCCGATAATATTCCTATTTCTAGCTTATAAAAAACCTCTCTGGATTCTCGGGCTCGTTACTCTCCTCGGATTCGAATACGCATACTTTTTCAATACGGAACTTTCGAGAATCATCAGTGCATTTTTCGCTTCGAAAGATCTTCCGGGAGGTTATGTATATATTGCTTTCTTATTATTTCTCCCTCTCTTTTACTTCACTTTTTCCCTGAAGAAAAATGAGAAAAAAACAGAACTCTTCCTCTTAAATCTCGTCTTTGCAAGTTTTTATGTATTCCTTTTTGTTATAGCGGCATACGGAATTGTTTGGTACGGAATCTCTATGTATTTCTCATTTCTTTTGGCGATTCTCACAGGAGGATGGTATATGAGCGAGTACAAGAAAGAAGAATGAGAATGAAGCTGAAATATGATTCGTTTCATTGGCGCAATAATACTTTTCTGTATTATTAGTATCTATTTCTTTGCTTCTTCCATTCCCCATGGATGGAGTAATCTCAAGAACGCTGCATTTAATGGATTTAAAAACGGTTCTCTTTCTCAAGAAGAAGGCATTTTCTCTTCGCATCCGGATTATTTCACTATTCTTGCAGAACTTAATATAGCATCGCAAAAAACTGTTTTCGATACTACTGTTTCTCAAATTCAAAACAGTAATTTGAAAAAAGTAATAGATAATAATCTTGATGGAACACAAAATCTCTGAAAACTTCAACAGATTCTCAGTGAGATAATGAGAACTGATCTTACAAAACTCGGGCTCTCAGAAATAGACACTCGGGCTCTCCAGTCGGAAGCGCGTACAATTCTCGGAAAACTCTACAATGCGTTTCTTTATCCATCCAAAGATATGAAAAATATGGCTGGGATTTATCGGATCGGAACATTTTTAACATATTTCATCGATAATAATCGATCTCGTTATTATGACGATAGTTTGGTTATGAATTTCGATAAATATTTCTATGACAAAGACTCAGACGTTACTGTGGAACGTATGAAAAAACTCGGACTCAAATATTTTCTCGTGGACCTTAATGCTGCGACGATTGACAAGGATCCTCGTCATGATCTTACCAGACGTTTTGAGAATCTTTTAGAAACTTTCAAATCCGACAAACTCGAACTCATCCAAACCGATAGTCTCTGTCTTCAAATGGCACTTGAAGAAAAAAATGATGCTACCTATATGAGTTTTGCGGGAGTTAATTATGAATCTTACAAAAAAGATGAGAAATGAATAGAAACGGTTATTTCACGAGGTGAAAAACAATTTCAATGTTACAATCATATTTTAGATCTTATAAAAGGAGGAAATATCACGAATAAGAATTATTCCTATCTTTCTCCACTAGCAAATTATATCAACAAGAATCCGCCAAAAGACCAAGCTGCCATGGTTCAAATATTCCAAAGTTATGTGAATCACGGATGGTTGGCATTGTTTCGAATTAAATAATATATTAAATATGCAAACTCTCCGTGGAAATATCCTCGAAATCGTCCGAGAATCGAATGAACCACTTATGGTGAAACTTCTCGCAAACCGATGACTCGATACGCTCGATGAAACAAGTAAGGAAGAATTTTTTCATCCTTCTTTCAAGCATCTTCACGATCCGTTTCTTTTGAATGGAATGGATGTGGCCGTGGAACGGATTCTGAAAGCCCGTGAAAATAAAGAACGGGTCGTAATATTCGGAGATTACGATGTGGACGGAGTAAGCTCCACAGCTCTTCTTGTACGATTCTTTGCTTCCATCGGCATACAAGTATCTTACCGACTCCCCCACCGAGTTCACGATGGTTATGGACTTAAAAAACATTTCATCGACGAGCTCGCAGAAAAAGATGTAAAACTCATCATTACTGTCGATTGCGGAACCCGCGATGTAGAAGCGATAAAGTATGCGTATTCCAAAGGAATCGAGGTAATCGTATCTGACCATCATGCTGTTCCTGAAGAAATTCCCGAGAATATTATTGCTATCCTGAATCCGAAAATAAAAGAGAGTAATTATCCATTCTCTTCCCTTTCTGGTTCGGGCGTAGCTCTAAAGGTCGCATCTGCGATTGCTATGAGAGTCTATCCTGAAACATATGAGAAAGTTATTCTCGAATATGTGGATTTTGCGTGTCTCGGAACAATTGCCGATTGTATGCCACTTATCGGAGAAAATAGAACGATTGCATACCTCTGACTTCAAAGACTGGAAAAAAGTAATTCCAGTGGACTTCGGAAACTTATTGAAGGAAAATATAAGGATATGGATGCTGATATTGTAGGGTTTCATATCGGACCCCGTATCAACGCAGCAGGACGAATGGATAGTCCATATAAAGCACTTTCGCTTCTGCTCGCCGGGGAAGATAAGCTCGATCCTATTCTCGCAGAACTCGAGGATTTGAATACCAAGCGGAAAACTACCACTGAGCATTTTGTAAAACATGCTCTCGAAGTGGTCGACCGAGACCGTGGAATTCTTTTTTATGATTCCACCGAAATCGAACACGGAATTATCGGACTCATCGCCGGACGATTGACTGAAGCTTTCGGAAAACCAGCAATCGCTCTCAAACGCGAGGGTGATAAGCTCGTTGCAAGTTGTCGGAGTCCAGAACATATCAGTATCGTTGAGCTTCTGGAAGAATGTCGTGAATACTTCGTCGCGTTTGGTGGACACCGACAAGCTGCCGGATTCACAATCCTTGCAGAGAATTTCGAAGTATTCAAAGAGACGATTGAGCGAAAACTTAAGGAAAAACACGGGATTATTTCGACCAAGCCGAAAACTCTTCGTATCGAAACGAACCTAGATTTAACAGAAATCAATCCGGATTTTTTCAAAACCCTCCAGATTTTCAAACCGTTCGGAATCGGGAATCCAAAACCACTTTTTCTGATACAAGATTTTATTCCAGTAAGCATCGAGTACCTCGGAAAAGATGGGAAACATTTGAAGTTCCTCGATAAATGACAGAAGTTCAATATTAATGCCTTTGGGTTCGGAGAATACTACGAAGAACTTAAAAACAGGGAAAAATTCTCGATCATCGTTGAAATAAGCGAGGAGGTTTGGATGGGGAGAAAAAAAATCGTACTCAATGTACGGGATATTGTATTATAGATTTACTAAGGATAAAGAAGATATTCTTATTCATTGACTTTATAGTAAAAATCATTATATATAGTTATATATGCAAAAATACAAATAAAAGAATCTACATTTTATTATTTCAAATGTTATTTTTTTATTATCTCAATCTTCGATTATTATGGTAAAACGCGCGTTTTCCACTCTTCTCCTCATATATATGGGGTTTTATTCTATTCTCTCTCCGATGATGCTCTCTGCAGTATCGACGAATGAGATTGCAAGTCCTTGGACTTATGAGAAAGCAGAACAACTTGCTCGCAAGGCTTTGCTCGGTGCAACACCAACTATTATTAACCAACTCTACCAGGCAGGCAGTGCTGCTGCTGCGGTCGATCTTCTTTTTCCTGATGCTGTAGGACCGAGTCGTGCTTCGTATGATGCTGAAGTAACAGCACTCACCTCTTCGACTGGATTCAGTTTTACTGATAATGGAAGCATGCGAAAACTTTACCAACTTCGTTATTATCGCGATCCTTATGAGGCAAAAGTAAAACTTTTTTCGCTCTTTGAAGATATTTTCCCAGTAAATCAAAGCAGTACTATCAGTTTTCAAGATATTAAAGATCAGCATGATCTCTTGTATGCAAATACTCTTGGAAATTATAAAACTCTCGTGAAAAAAATCCTTTTCAACAACGGACAACCAGGTGATTATGCCGAGGGGAAATTCCTAGATCTTTTGGATGGATCAAATAAAAACTATCCAAATGAAAATTATGCCCGAGAACTTCTCCAACTTTTTCTCATGGGAGAATACAAGAATGGGGATTCAAAAGAACTCGGAAGTGTCAGAAATTATGAAGAAACCGATGTTGCAGCTCTCGCAAAAATTCTCACAGGACTCCGATCGGATACTACTACCCATATAGTAAGTTATGATGCTCTACAGCATAATACTTCAACCGGAGTACTCTTCCTTTCAGGAACTCTTTCCTCTAATCCGTTTTCCTCTTTTTACGACAGCGGTTCAGGAACGTTAGATTTAGGTGCTATTCAAACTCCTATTTCAGGAAATAATGGACTTACTGATAATACTATCGATTATATTTTTGCACAAAGAGCGGAAGCTATTTCCCTCTTCCTTGCAGACCGACTTTTCCGTTTCTATATCCATGGAAAACCAACTCGAAGCGAGCTCGATACAATAGCTCAGAATATTCGTACAAATAATTTCGAAATACTTCCAAGCGTAAAAACATTGCTCTCAAGCGATTTACTTTATTCCAATATTTCCATGAATGGAATATCGTACAAGAATCCTCTTGAACTCACCATCGGAACTCTAAAGATTCTTCATGATAAAGATCCTCTCACTTTTGATCCTCGAATTTACGATACAAATCTTCTTAATTTTCTCGGATGGACACCATATTTTCCTGGAAGCGTTTTCGGTCGAGAATGATTCGATGATACTAATAAATGGTTTACTGCCTATACGGAAAATCAGTGGATTAGTTTTGCAACCCGTCTTGCTTCTACAACTACTGCTGGAAGTTATCTTTTTTCCAATATCGTACCGACTACCAGTATAACTCTTTCTGGTTCCAATAATTCAGTAACTACCTCGGTATTCAATATGTATTCTGGGACTGTATCCATCGTAGGAACAGGAACTATTACGCTCGGATCAGGAACTTCTTTTGATTATAATGGAGGTACAGTTTCTTTTCCAAACTTTTCCGTCGAACTCGGATCAGGAACTCTTTCAATTGATCAGGGTAATATTGATCTTTCAAATTTCGAACTTACTGTTTCATCAGGATCGTTTGTATATTCCGGAGCAACCTATACAAGTTTTAGTGGGTCATTTCCTATAGATCCTTCCGCTATCCTTACGCGCCACTCAAATGTCGATGAAGTTGTCACACAAATCGAAGATACTATATTATCCTCCAGACGACTTCCTGAATCAGTAAAAACAAAAATACGAACTTATGCAACTACTGATAATACTGGTGCAAATATTATTTTTGATCCAACAAACATACTGACACAAAATACGAAAATCCGTGGTATAATAGCACTTATTCTTGCTTCTCCAGAATTTATTCTTCAGACAGGATACGATATTGCACCTATTACAGAAAATACAACTCCCTCTCCTATAAGTTCGACTGCAAATAAACTTGTATTTATTGAGCTTTCTGGATGATATGATTGGCTTCATGGAATCATTCAAAAAGATCAGTATGAAAATTATCAATCCCTTCGAACAAATAGTGCTGGAACTATTGCTATAGCACCTCAAAATCTTACTGATCTTGGAGATTTTTATATGAATAATGCTCTGTCGTATTCATGAGTAAATGGTCCATCTCTCAAATCACTCTATGATTCAAACAATCTCCGTATTTTCAATCGTGTTGGAACTTCCAGACATTCGCGAGATCATGATGCCGCACAAAAACAAATCACTTCTTATAGTAATGTGACACTTTCAGAAGATGATGGAGCGTTTGGACATATTATAAAAACTGAGATGGAGCAAAGTAATACTATTTCTCTTTCGGGAAAACGTCCAAATATTTTCCGAAATGGAAACTATATAAACATTGGACCATCTGGAGCAACTTTTACAAATTATGCTCCTATAGCAACAACTGAAAAAATCAATCAACTCAATCTGTTTCGAGATGTCTTTGCTTCAAGAACCTATCCAGGCACAACTCATGGAGTATTTAAAAATGCAGCAAAAATCGATGAAGTAGCAGCTATCTCAGTAGCAAATGGCGGACCAAATGGTTCAGGATGGGGAAATGCAAGTAATTTCTCATTTCTCCAATCTCTTCTCTCTTCATGAGTTGGGAAAACATTTTATATGCAAGCAGATGGAGGATATGATACGCATTCCAATCAACTTGCACCTAGTTCTAATTTGATCCAAATAATATTCCAAAAGATCTCAATTATAATATCGGTCGAGTAGTTTCAAACGCAACTGAATTCTTTAACTCTGTCAAAAACTCACAAAATATTACAATTGTTATCTATTCGGAATTTGGACGAACCATTCGTGTAAATGGAGATCTCTGAACAGATCATGGTCAGGGTTGATGAGTATTTGTACTTACAAATAATCCAACACTTCAAGCAAATCTTCCACAGAAAATCTATGGAAATATAGATCTTTTGAAAGAAAAATATAATTGGCTCGGTGTGGGAATCGATTATCGTTCTATGTATGGAAAGATTTTTAATGCACTCTATGGACTTTCCGATTCATTTTATTTTACAGATATAAATCGACTTGAGGATAATATAGAAAATGCTCCTCCAAAATTTGTTCTTGCGAGAAATGAATTTCTTCCTGGTTACAATAGCAATAATACTCGACTTACTGTACCATTTCAGATAGAAGACCCAAATTTCAATATAGACTATGGATCCAATTTTATAATAGATTACGGACCAAATTTCTCAAATCTTAGAAGTTATCCCCAATATTATGTCGATAATCTTCTCAAGAAATCGAATGGATCTTATGTTTTTAATGTAGGAATCATTGGAAAAAATTCTCCGTATGTCTATCGAATCCGTGCTATCGATAACCAATATAGGGAAACTATTTTAACAGGAAGTCTCAATATCCCAGATATACGAGTCGGGACAAGTACCGGAACTACTATTTCCACAACGACAGATACTGTTGTATATGCTCATAACAATAGGATTTTTTCTGGAACTCTCTCACTCACTGGAGCCACGGCTATTACACTTGCAAATAATGGAACAGGAACAACTTCCGTTATTACTGCCCGAGATGGAATCTCTATAAATCTTGGAACAGGAACAACCCAGATAGACAGTATTGTTTCTTCTTCTGGTTCGATTGCATGGAATGGAGGTTTTATACTCGGAGAAGCCGTAGATAAGAATTTCTTCGTTTCATCTGGAGCAATCACTTCCAGTGGAACATTACTTTCTGCTATGAACATCGAGAAGATTATAAAAGTTGGTGCTGATACTCTCGGTGTTCAAATGAACTTGAATCAAGATGTAACATTAAGTGTTTCTGGGATGGTAAGTAGTAGACCATATACTATTCTCAGAAGTGAAGATGGTATAACATGGACCACTATCGGAACAAATAGTGTCATTGAATGAGTTCTTTCATTTCCAACTAATGCATTTTCATATTTTGCTCTCGTATCCGGAGAACCGATTGTAGTAACTCCTCCAGTAGTTACAACTACTCCTCCTGTATCTTCTGGTGGTTGAGGAAGTAGTCTTTCTATGGACAGTTGTTCTGGAAGAGATTATTCTCCAAGTTATTATGATGGAACTTGTGGAACTGCTCCAGTAAATACCAGCACAGGAAATATAATTTCCCCTATAATTCCTTCTATGACTCCTTCGATAGTTTCTATTTCTGAATGAGGGTTTCTCGATAATAATCCAGTTATAAACACGTACCAATTTCAGAGTAATAAACGATTTCCTCAAAATGTCAGCAACGAACTTCGATGAATCATCACAAAAATAGTAACAACCATTGAGCAGAAATCCCAAGGAAATATAACAAAGAAAACAGCGTATTATAAAGCGGTAGATGCTTATCTTTTTAGTTACTGGAAACGAAGTAATAGTGAAAAAGAAAAAAGGATTTTGGAAAATCTTCATCTTCGTCTCGTTTTTGAGAGCAATGGAATTCTCTCATATAAATCTTCTACAACTGTAGTTCAGCCGAGTACTCAAACAACTATTGTTTCGATTCCAGTTACTTCCGTATCCACCACAGATTTCGCTTTACTCGGAATCGATTTCGCCAATCCTGCATTCATAGGATATGATTACACTCAGAATAAACGTTTTCCGCGAACTATTACAACAGTTCTTGATAAGATTACCCTTTCTATAGTAGAAAAGATTGATTCCAAAAATAATCGAGATATTCTCTTTATCCAAATATTGGATTTATTAGATAATAAAATTCGATCGACTAACGATATAAAAGAACGTAAAATTCTTCAGTACATACGTAATCATGTATATCTGGAACAACAGGAACGTAATATTCTTCGATAAAAAAATCGTATAAAATAACAAAAGATACTTTATGAAAAATTTCGAAAAGACCTTAAAAGAGTGAGGGGAAAACAATGAACGATTCGCTGAAATGGAATCGGTAGCAATCATCAAAAGAGTCCATGGATCATCTCTCGCAGCGATGTGAATATTTGAGTTCGTCAGTTCGGAATCGGCTTTTATCGCCAAAGAACTTGCTAATAGTGTGATAGAACGAACGAATCTTCCCTTAAAAGCAGTCGAAGAAATAAAAACTAAGGCATAATAGAAAATAGTGTGTGGCTAAAATAAGGAGTATTTGGTATTGTAAAGCCAAATACTCCTTTACTTTTACAAGAGTGAATAAAAGTTACAAGAAAAGATGTAAGAA
>Ga0210011_1000432_pt1 | contig 45852 bp, 55 predicted proteins | sample CryGeymeta201502_FD_183972 | JGI IMG/M metagenome (GOLD analysis project Ga0210011, IMG submission 183972) | Groundwater microbial communities from Crystal Geyser aquifers in Utah, USA - Crystal Geyser metaG 2015-02 (SPAdes) (version 2) | ecosystem: Environmental > Aquatic > Deep subsurface >...
CTGTTCGCCCATGAAAGCGGTACGCGAGCTGGGTTCAGAACGTCGTGAGACAGTTCGGTCCATATCCGGTGTAGGCGTTAGAATATTGAGAGGAGCCTTCTTTAGTACGAGAGGACCGAGAAGGACATACCTCTGGTGTACCAGTTATCGTGCCAACGGTAAACGCTGGGTAGCTATGTATGGAGTGGATAACCGCTGAAAGCATCTAAGTGGGAAGCCCACCTCAAGATAAGTATTCTCATCACGTAAGTGAATAAGGTCACGGTAAGACTAACCGTTTGATAGGCATTAAGTGTAAATCTAGTAATAGGTGAGCTGAGATGTACTAATAGACCGAAGACTTGAATTTTATTTTTCGAAACTACGAAAAAATCTAGTACTGATATCATTGACAGAGTCAATGATATTGGTATTTTTGCTTTGGTGTTTTAAGTGTACTAAGCGGAACCACACTGATCCATTTCGAACTCAGTTGTGAAACGTTATAAATCGACGACAATACTTGGAGGGGGACCTCCTGGGAAGATAGTTCAATGCCAAAGTTTTGAAAACTCCAGCGCTATCAATTTGGATTAAGGGGTTATAAATCAAATAGAAGATTCTGAATTTTTGCTGAGCTTTCAAATTTTAATTTTTTTTCTTTTTTCTAAAGTTTACCTCAGAAGGTTGCTCGTTTTATTGTCAAAAGAAGTCTCAATAAACTGAGGAAGGATTCTTAATTAACACTTAAATTTTGAGAAAGCTTTTTAAATCTCTCTAAAAAATTATCGAATAAAGATTTTATCAATAACATTTTTACTGAAAAAGCTGTTCGTATGTTTAAGGGACTTCCAAAAAATGCAAACTTTGTAAAATTGTGACTATCAAAAATGAACATATTTTAAGAATTTTTTTTAATTAAGAAAAGAAATGTATTCAACAGAAATTCAAAGCTTGTGTGACAAGCGATGGCAACAAGACTTGTTTGATAAAATGAAGAAGGTTAAATATGACGAGTCTCTGTAAACGTGCCATATATTGGCTAGAAGACACTTTAGGGGGGTCTGGCAAGTCAGAGTTCAGCGGGTCAGAGAACTCCTTTTTATACCTCGGTAAAACTTTCTATCTCGGTGACGAAATAATCTTAAGATTTTCTTTTTTTAATTTTCGCTAGTTTTGACTCGAATTTATCGCCTGTCTTACCCCACAGTTTGCTGAAACAAGTTACATTGAAATCCATTAAACTAAATCGATAGTTTTTCATATATGATAAATCCTTCCGAAATATTCTCTGACGTTAACCGATCAACAGAATAAATTTTACTCATTGAGATAACTTTGAAATCTGATTCTATTAAACCGTAATCTTGTAACAATTGAATTTGTTGAATAAAATATTTCTTTATTTCTGTCTTTTGTTGATTGATTGAATTTAGATTTCAATACTAAAAAAATCGAACCTATCTTTCAGAAAGGAGTATTGGCCATAGTAGTCTTTGTTCCAAAGGGACGGTATTGTCCTTTCTTTGCCATATATTGAGTGAAAAACCAGAAATAACTCACGATTCTAAAAAGCTTTTGATTGCCTTTTAAACCGCTCTGTATTGAATTTATATTAGGATAGGGATAGACCCCCGGAACTAGTCTTCACAGAAGTAGTTTTAGGAACTGTTAGATTTCCAATTTCTCTCGATTGAAAATCGTTTTCATTCATTAAAAATTTTCTAAAAAAATAGTATAATTTTTGCTGAGGAGGTCTAAGAGTATTTTGCAGAGTCCTTAGAACTATCTATAGCAGCCTTTTTTAAATTTACTTGAAGTCTAAAATAACATATAGTGTTGATTATCATTTATTTCTTATTTACTAGTAGAAATAAAACTCTTTTCTTTTCAAGAGACTTCATTTACTGTTGGTCTTTTCCTAGCTTTAAAGGAAAATTTTTACCAAAATTTTTTATTTCAAATTAAAATTTTTGTATTGAGTATTTTCGAAATATTTGTTATAATTGTTTTCACTAAGACATTTTATAATAAATAGAAGAAATTGACATGGCCGTACCTAAAAAACGAACGTCAAAAATGAAACGTAACTCTCGCAAAGCAAATTGGAAGCGTAAAGGTTATCATGCAGCACAAAAATCATTATCATTAGCGAAATCTATGCTAAAAGGAAAAACAACGAGTTTTATCTATAGTATTGATACTACTGAAGAATAAATTACTAGTAAAATTAAAAATTTATTCTTCTTTTCCCCTGTAGTTCCTTCCTTTTTCTTAGTTGTTCTTGGAATTTCAATTCATTATTTTTTTATACCTTTCACGGATGTGGCGAAATTGGTAGACGCGCTAGCCTTAGGACCTAGTAACTTTTGTTTTGAGAGTTCGAGTCTCTCCATCCGTAATCTTTTTTCAAAATTTTATAACACATTTTATGCTTCCTTTTACCCTTCAACAATTACGAATTTTAAAAGCAATTGCGACAGAACAAAGTTTCACAAAAGCTGCCAAACTATTATATTTATCTCAACCATCTTTGAGTAAACAAATCCAAATTTTAGAGAAAAATTTAGATATGATATTAATTAATCGAGAAAATCATAAAATTTCATTAACAGAAAATGGACAGGTTTTTCTTCAATATGCAGAGCGAATCTTAGCTCTTTGTGAAGAAAGTTGTCGAGCTTTAATTGATCTCAAAAATGGAGAACGTGGAAATTTAATCGTTGGAGCAAGTCAAACAATTGGAACTTACTTATTACCAAGGGTTTTAGCTTTATTTGCTCAAAGATACCCTCAAATAAATTTAACAGTTCAAGTAAATTCGACACGATTAATAGCAAAACATATTGTAAATCGTGAGATTGACATTGCGATTGTTGGTGGTGATATTCCCTCTGAATTAAACAAAAATTTACTCGTTGAGAATTTTGTAGAAGATGAATTTAGTTTAATTGTTCCAACAACTCACCCTTTTGCAAAAAAAAAATTAATAACAAAAGAAGATTTATATCATCTTAAATTTATCACCCTAAATTCTAATTCTACTATTCGGAAATTTATTGATAACATCTTAACCCAAAATCAAATTCAAACAAAACAGTTGAAAATTATTATGCAATTGAATTCAATAGAAGGAATTAAAACTGCTGTTAGTTTAGGGCTCGGTGCTGCATTCGTTTCATCTTCAGCAATTGAGAAAGAGATTCAACTTAAAACAATCCAAATTTTAAAAATTGAAAATATCAAAATTAATCGAACATTATCTATTATTAGTAATCCAGACTGCTATAGATCTAAAGCTTTTAACTTTTTTTATCAAGAGTTATTAGACTTAAAAACTCACTTTTAAAATTAAAAGATAATTCTAAAAAAGTTGACGATTGAAAAAATAATCTAGTATTATAAGCTTAAATAAAAATAAAGTACTATAGATATATATTATGAAATATGCAATTATCGAAATAAGCGGGAGACAGTTTTGGATTGAAACTGGTAAATATTACGACTTTAATAGAATTCCAACAGAATTAGGAAAAGAAATTACATTAAACCGAGTTTTATTAGTAAATGATGAAGGCAATGTTTTAGTTGGTAAACCTTACTTAGAAAGTGTAAAAATTACAGGTAAGATTTTAGAACACCTACGAGGAAAAAAAACAATTGTTTATAAAATGAGACCGAAGAAAAAGACACGTAGAAAGCAAGGCCATAGACAAGACCTTACAAGGGTTTTAATCGAAGCGATTAATGTTAATTAAATAAAAACTAGGAGAGAAAGAATATGGCACATAAAAAAGGTGCAGGTAGTACAAAAAATGGTCGTGATTCAAATGCAAAAAGATTAGGTGTCAAAAGATTTGGAGGTGAATCAGTCACAGCTGGAAATATTTTAGTTCGTCAAAGAGGTATGAAATTTAAACCCGGTACGAATGTTGGGTGTGGAAAAGACTTTACATTATTTGCCTTAATAGATGGAGTTGTGAAATTTGATTACAAAGATAAAAACCAAAAATGTATCAATATTGTAGTTTCGTAATAAATAACTCAATAAGTGTAAAATGTTAAAGAATCCCTTTCAAAAAAGTTCACTAGTAAATAAGTATCAAAATTTAATTAATCAAATTAATACATTAGAAAGCGAATTAACAGTACTAACGGATAGTGACTTAAGGGCAAAAAGCTTAAAATTAAAAAAACAATACCAAGAAAACCAAAATTTAGATTCTTTAGTTGCGGAATCATTTGCCCTTACACGTGAAGCAAGCAAACGAACTTTGGGATTAAGACATTATGATGTTCAATTAATTGGTGGACTGGTATTGAATGATCAAAAAATCGCTGAAATGAAAACAGGTGAAGGAAAAACTTTGGTTGCAACTTTACCAGCTGTTTTAAATGCATTCACCAAAAAAGGTGTCCATATTGTAACTGTGAATGATTATTTAGCAAATCGAGATCAAGTTTCAATGGGACAAATTTATCGATTTTTAGGATTAAGCACCGGGTTAATTCAAGAGGGAATGTCTACAGCGGATCGAAAAAAAAATTATAATGCTGACATAACTTATGTTACAAACTATGAAGTCACATTTGACTTTCTTCGTGATAATATGGCATTAAATTTGAATGATCTTGTTTTGCGTCCTTTCAATTATTGTATTGTAGATGAAGTTGATTCGATCTTAATTGATGAAGCTCAGACACCATTAATTATTTCAAATAATATTCCAACACCAGTTGATAAATATATCGTTGCTGCAGAAATTACCGATTATTTAGATTTAAATACTCATTATAAAATTGATGAAAAAAATAAAAACGTAATTTTAACTGAACAAGGTAGTAAACAAATTGAACAAATTTTAAGTGTTCAAGATTTATATAATCCAAATGATCCATGGATTCCATATATCATTAATGCACTAAAAGCGAATGCTTTATATTTTAATAATGTTCATTATATTGTTCAAAACAATCGAATAATTATTGTGGATGAATTTACAGGTAGAATTATGCCTGATCGTCGCTGGGGAGATGGTTTACATCAGGCAGTTGAAGCAAAAGAAAAATTACCAATTCGTCAAAAAACAGAAACCGTAGCTGCGATAACTTATCAAAATTTTTTCTTATTATACCCTAAATTAGGAGGAATGACAGGTACCGGTAAAACCGCGGAAATCGAATTCGAAAAAATTTATAACTTATCGGTAGAAGAAATTCCAACGGCACGTCCAAATCAACGCCAAGATTTACCGGATTTAATTTATAAGGATCAGTTCTCAAAATGGAATGCCATTGCACAAACATGTAATCAAATTTCTTCCACTGGCCAACCAATTTTAATTGGTACAACTACTGTTGAAAAGTCAGAAATGTTAGCACAATTATTAAGTGAATATAAACTAACATATCAACTTTTAAACGCAAAACCAGAAAATGTTCGACGAGAATCAGAAATTGTTGCACAAGCTGGTAAAAAGGGTAATATTACGATTGCCACTAACATGGCAGGACGTGGGACAGATATTATTCTGGGTGGAAATATAACTTTTACCATTCAAAAAAAACTATATGATATCCTTACATTAAGTAAAAATTATCAACTATCTACCAAAAAAAATGTTTTAGAAGCCAGCTTCTTGAACCAATTCCAAGGTTGTTCACAAAAATTTGTTAGTGTTTTACTCTCATTATTGACAGATTCAAATTTTTTAAAATTTTCTGATTTGGATATTTTAAGATTATTACGTGAAAATGATCGCATTTCAATTCCAGTAACATCATATCAATGTTCAATTCAATTTTTAATAAATGAATTAATTTTATCAAGTAAAAAACACCAACAGCAAGAAAATAAAATTGTTAAGAATTTAGGTGGACTATATATTGTTGGAACGGAAAGAAATGATTCCCGACGTGTCGATAATCAATTACGTGGTCGCTGTGGCCGTCAAGGCGATCCTGGAACTTCTAGATTTTTCTTAAGTTTAGATGATAATTTATTACGTTTATTTGGTGGTTCAAAGCTGCAAAATTTTATGCAAACACAACTACCAGATAATGCACCCTTGGAATCAGATTTTTTAAATAAAAGTCTTGATTCGGCTCAAGAGCGAGTAGAAGAAAGAGCCTATCAACAACGAAAAAATCTGTTTGATTATGATGATGTCTTAAATAAACAAAGAAATATTGTTTATCATGAACGCCGTCAAATTTTAGAAAGCCTATCTTTTCAAAAAAATATTTTTGCCTATGGTGAACAGATTATTACTGAACTTGTTTTAGAATTAAAAGAAAGTAAAACATATAAAAAAGAAATTTTATTTTTACTTGAAAATCTATTTGGAAAAACATTAGTTTTAAGTCAGCTTCAAAATTCAGATAGAATAATTAATGATTTTGATCTTTATGAATTAAAATTATATTTATTTGAAGAGTTTTGGTTAACTTATCAGTCAAAAATAACAGAGCTAGCTATTTACGGTGAAGGTATTATTCAAACTTTAGAACGAAGTGTAATTTTGTTAAATACAGATCGAATTTGGCGTGAACATTTACAAAAGATGACTTTACTTCGTGAAGCTGTTGGTTGGCGTGGGTATGGTCAACGAAATCCACTTTATGAATATAAACAAGAAGCATTTTATATGTTTGAGACTCGCGAAGAATTATTAAGACATTTAGTTATTTATGATCTATTACGATCATCAATTTTATAAAAAAAAATTAAAATAAATTTTATGGCAAAACGAACACTTTCCAATAAAGGACGATACTCTGTGTTAAAAGTTTCTGGTTTTCGAGCACGAATGTCTACACCACAAGGTCGAAAAACCATTCGTAATCGACGTAAAAAAGGTAGAAAAGTTTTAGCGATTCGTCGCTAATTATTCTTTATTAGAGCAAGATTTTTTTATTGCTCTAATAATAAATAATTTTTTAGTTAAAATTAATATAATACTAATTTAATAAACTGACTTTCTGAATAAGTATTTTATGAAATTTAATGATGAATTAGCTCTTTTTTTAAAAGCTCGTTATCCAATAATCTATATCAATACCATTGAGGAAGATCGTGTTGAATATGTTATTCGAAAAAATATTAAGACAAATTTAAATAGGAGTATTTATAGTTGGGATTTTGTCGATGGTTACACGAATAACCCAAATAATGAAGGATTTGCAAAAAGAAATCCCCTTCAAGCACTTGAATTAGTTGAACGGTTAAGTGCTGAGACGCCTGCACTCTTTTTACTAAAAGATTTTAATCGATTTTTAACAGATCTTTCTATTTCTAGAAAATTGCGAAATATTAGTCGAATTCTAAAACTACAACCAAAGACAATTATTATTATCGGATCTGATTTAACACTTCCAAAAGAATTACAAGATTTAATAACAGTTGTTCAATTTCAACTTCCGCTTGAGGAAGAAATCAGTCAAGAATTAAACCGATTAGTTAACTCCTTAAATATTAAAATAGATTCACAATTATTTGAAAATTTAACCCGAGCTTGCCAAGGATTATCTTTAGAAAGAATTCGCCGTGTACTTTCGAAAATTATTGCGACTTATAAAACAATTGACCAAGATAGTATTGCAGTTTTACTTAGTGAAAAAAAACAGATTATAAGTCAAACTGAAATTTTAGAGTATTCGTCAGTGAATGAACAAATAGCAAATTTAGGTGGTTTAGAAAATTTAAAAGATTGGTTAAAAAAACGAAAAACAGCCTTTGGTCTTCAAGCTCTAAATTATGGACTTCCAACACCCCGAGGATTATTGTTAATTGGAATTCAAGGAACCGGAAAATCATTAACAGCCAAAGCAATTGCAAATGACTGGCAACTACCATTACTAAAACTAGATGTTGGTAAATTATTTGGAGGAATTGTTGGAGAATCAGAATCTCGACTTCGCCAAATGATAAATGTTGCTGAAACTATTTCACCTTGTATTTTATGGATTGATGAGATTGATAAAGCTTTTAGTAATACTGATAATAGAGGAGATAGTGGTACTAGTAACAGGGTGTTAGCCACTTTCATTAGCTGGCTATCAGAAAAAACTAAGCCTGTCTTCGTGATTGCTACTGCCAATAATATTGATCTTTTACCTATCGAAATCATTCGGAAAGGTCGATTTGATGAAATTTTCTTCTTAGACTTACCAGAGCAGAAAGAACGAGAGGAAATTTTTAAAATTCACTTACAAACTTTCAGACCTAATAGTTGGGAATTATTTGATTATAGTCGATTAGCGAAAGCGTCAGAATCATTTTCTGGTGCTGAAATTCGTCAAAGTATTATTGAAGGTATGTACCATGCTTTTTATGAAAAACGCGAATTTAACACAGAAGATATTTGTATGGCTTTAAAAGAATTAATACCATTGGCTCATTTAGAAAGTGAACAAATGATACGTTTACAACAGTGGGCATCTTCTGGTAGAATTCGTTCTGCTTCTTCGAAGGAAATATACTTAACTTAAACAATTAATTTAATGAAACAAAAATTTTTTCGAACAATTGCAGATTTACGTTTTTCAATTTTTATTCTCTTACTAATTAGTTTTTCTAGTATCTTAGGAACTGTTATTGAACAAGATCAACCTATTGAAGTATATAAAGTAAATTATCCATTAACAAATCCAGTTTTAGGATTTTTGACATGGGATAGAATCTTACAATTAGAATTAGATCATGTTTATAAAACATGGTGGTTTTTTTTCTTAATCTTTTTATTTGGCTTTAGTCTTATTTCATGTACATTCCTTCAACAGTTTCCATCATTAAAAGTTGCACGAAGATGTCAATTTTTTAGAACCACTGAACAATTCTATCGGTTAAAAATTTCAACCATTTTAACTAATTTTTCATCTTCTAAAATTTTAGCACGAATTCAACGCAATCAATATTCGATTTTTCAACAAAGAAATATTGTCTATTGTTACAAAGGATTAGTTGGTAGAATTGCACCAATTTTAGTCCATTTTAGTATGATTTTAGTCTTACTTGGTACAATTGTAGGTTCTTTGTTAGGTTTTAAAGCTCAAGAAATAATTCCAAAGACAGAGCAGTTTCATATTCAAAATATTTTAACAAGTGGTCAATTAACCAACATACCTGAAACTTCAGTTCGAATTAATGATTTTTGGATCAACTATACGAAAAGTAAAACAATTTCCCAATTTTATTCTGATTTATCGGTCCTTGATGCGGAAGGAAGTGAAATTGATCGAAAAACGATCTCTGTTAATTACCCACTCATTTATAAAGGAGTCTATTATTACCAAACAGATTGGAATTTAATTGGGTTGAGATTCCAAATCAATACTAATGAAACATTTGAATATCCTTTAATTAATGCTTTAAATAATGAAAATAAAGTGTGGCTTACTTGGATTTCAACAAATTCAGATCTGACAAATGGGTTTATTGCAATCATTGATAATTTAGAAGGTTACTGTTCTATTTATGATGAATATGGAATTTTTTTAGGAAATTTAGAATTAAATGAAACTGTTAATTTCAATGGTCCTCTGACTTTGCTTGAAATTATTAGTTCAACTGGCTTACAAATTAAAACAGATCTTGGTATTCCAATCATTTATGGCGGTTTCTTTTTGCTAATGTTAAGCACGTTAATTAGTTATATAACATATTCCCAAATTTGGATTATACAAAAACATAAACAATTGTTTATTGGTGGTACAACCAATCGAGCCATATTTGATTTCGAATTAGAATTTTTAAAATTTATAAAATAAAGACTGATCATTTGATTCATTCGGTTTTATAATTATATTTAACAAGTTATACACTTGGGAAGAATTATAATTACAAAAATTTTTTATGACAGCAACTTTAGAAAGACGTCAAAGCGTTTCTGTATGGGAACGTTTCTGTGGTTGGATTACAAGCACTGAAAACCGTTTATACATCGGTTGGTTTGGTTGTTTAATGTTCCCTACATTATTAACAGCTACATCTTGTTTCATCATCGGCTTCATCGCAGCTCCTCCAGTTGATATTGATGGTATCCGTGAGCCTGTAGCAGGTTCTTTATTATACGGTAACAACATCATTACTGGTTCAATCATCCCTAGTTCAAACGCTATCGGTATGCACTTCTACCCAATTTGGGAAGCAGCTTCAGTTGATGAGTGGTTATACAACGGTGGTCCTTACCAATTAATCGTATGTCACTTCTTATTAGGTGTTGCAGCATACATGGGTCGTGAATGGGAATTATCATACCGTTTAGGTATGCGTCCTTGGATCTTCGTAGCTTTCTCTGCTCCAGTAGCAGCAGCTTCTGCAGTATTCTTAGTATACCCAATCGGTCAAGGTTCATTCTCTGATGGTATGCCTTTAGGTATTTCTGGTACTTTCAACTTCATGTTAGTATTCCAAGCTGAACACAACATTTTAATGCACCCATTCCACATGGCTGGTGTTGCAGGTGTATTTGGTGCTTCTTTATTCTCAGCTATGCACGGTTCTTTAGTAACTTCTTCTTTAATCCGTGAAACAACTGAAAACGAATCTACTAACTACGGTTACAAATTCGGTCAAGAAGAAGAAACTTACAACATCGTAGCTGCACACGGTTACTTTGGTCGTTTAATCTTCCAATACGCTTCATTCAACAACTCTCGTGCTTTACACTTCTTCTTAGCTTTATGGCCAGTTGTAGGTATCTGGTTAACTGCTATGGGTATTAGCACAATGGCGTTCAACTTAAACGGTTTCAACTTCAACCAATCAGTTGTTGATTCTCAAGGTCGTGTTATTAATACATGGGCTGACATCATCAACCGTGCTGATTTAGGTATCGAAGTTATGCACGAACGTAACGCGCACAACTTCCCATTAGATTTAGCATCAGGTGAAGTATTACCAGTTGCTTTAACAGCTCCAGCTGTTAACGGCTAATTTCTAGATCTCTAGTTATTCTAAACCTTTTATTTATAAAAGGTTTAGAACAAATAATATTATTTATTCTTTATTTTTTTCAACTCCATCGTAGAATTAGTTACTATAAAATCTTCTTGTTAAGAAAAAAAACATAAAATAAATCTTTTCTATTTTGCTGTCAGATTTAAATCTTAATAAAAAAATATTCGAAATTTGATTTTGTTAACTCTAATATTAGACATACTATTTAATGTAAACAAAAAATTCTATTTATGAGTTAGAAAGTGATGTAGATGGTCAACCTAATTTTAAAGTTCTAACATTTTATAATTGTTTCATAATCATCTCTCGAAATGAATAACTATATGGAAAAATGAAATCGAAAATCTAAAAAATTTTCAAACAGCTAATAGATACTATTAGCTGTTTGAACCTTAAATGACTCATTGATTTATGAGATAATTTCTGCTTTTTTTAATAAATGAAATACCGTTTCTGTAGGTTTAACCCCATAACCTAACCATTTTTTAATTTTTTCAGTATCAAATTTGTATTGTTTTGTCATAGGGTTATAATAACCAACCTCATCAATTGGTCTTCCGTTTCGTCGAAATGTATTTTCCATAATTACCAAACGGTAAAATGGAGATCTTTTTTTTCCTAATCTTTTTAATCGTAATTTTAACATATCTAATTATTTTATAAATTAATTTTTGAAGAAAAATCTTAAACTAACGACGTGAATAGTATTCAATTACAAGTAAATCGTCTAATTGTAATGCAACATCATTGCGGTCACAGTAATCTAACACTTTTCCTTCTAGTTTTGAACTATCAAATTTTAAATGTGCTGGAATTTCAGACACTTGATTATTTTTAATATTATTCTCCACCAACATTTTGGAACTATTTTTCTCTTTCACACCAATAATATCATTTAATCGACACTGGAAGCTTGGAATATCTACAACTTGCTTATTAATTGTAATATGACCATGATTTACGAGTTGACGAGCTTGTGCTATACTTTTCGCAAAACCTAACGTAAAGCAAAGTGTATCTAATCGCATTTCTAATAATTGAAATAAAATTAAATTCGTAACACCTTGTCGTCGACGAGCTTCTTTGACATATCGAAACAATTGCTTTTCAGTTAAACCGTAATTAAACTTCAATTTTTGTTTTTCTTCTAAACGTACGCCGTATTCAGTTAATTTTTTACTGGTATCAGCATTTGTATTTCCATCTTTACCAGGTCTATTCAACTTATTCGATTTTTTAGTTGTTAATCCAGGTAATGCCCCTAAACGGCGACTTATTCTTAATTTAGGTCCTCTGTAACGTGACATAAAAATAGTTTTGTGAGTAAATATATTTTAAACTACTTATAAAAGATAAAGATTTTAACGAGGGCGAGTGACCGGACTTGAACCGGCGAATGGTGGAACCACAACCCACTGCCTTAACCACTTGGCCACACCCGCCATACTGTCTTTAATCATACTTTACCAGCAATTATACATTTACGTCTAGGTTATTTTTAACAAATTTAAAAATAAGAATTATGAACCAAATTCACCCATTTTTTTTGAATGGCCAAAAATATATAACGTCAGAAAATTTAACAATTTCAGATATAATTAGTTATTTCGCTTATAATAAGTCTCTTTTAGTCGTTGAATATAATCAGTTTATTTGTAGTAAAACTGAATGGGATAACATTGTCGTCCAAGATAATGATAAAATTGAAATCGTAACGATTGTAGGTGGTGGCTAGATTTTCAAATCTAAATTTAATGCAATTATTGACGAATAATTGCATTAAATTTATTAGTTAGTACTGACTGTAAATTAACAATAATACTTTCAATATCTTTATTTTCTAATGTTTTATCTTTTGATTGAAAAATTAACTGTAAACATAAACTTGTACATTCTTCGGGAATAGAAGAACCTCGATATTCATCTAACAAATTAATTTCGACTAAAAATTTTGTTCCATTTAAATAAATAATACTTTGAAGTTCAGCAAACGTTATATTTTTTGGAATAATAAAAGATATATCTTTTATTACTCGTGGATAGCTGGAATATTCTTCAAACACAGGAAGTTTGTTTTGTTGCATTTGATCTTGAATAGTTTTTAGACTAAATTCAAATAAATAGATTTCTGAAGCTAACCCATGAGTATTGGCATAAGATGGATGGATTTGACCAAATTTCCCTAAAAATTTCCCACTTAAAAGATATAATTGAGCCGTTCGATAAGGATGGAAAAGATCATTTGATAAATCTGAAGATTCTATTTCCCAATAAACGTTAATCTTTAATTGCTTAAATAATTGTTCAATTTTTCCCTTTGCTTCAAACCAAGTTAATGATTGTTTTTGATCAGACCAAGATAATTTTTCTTTTGTACCTCCAAAAATGCCGGCAACATGTTCAATTTCTTTTAAATTATCAGGAATAGTTCCAGAAAAAACATGGCCATATTCGAACCCTTCGATAATTCGATTACTTTGTTTTAGGTTTTCTACTACCGTTTGGACTAAATTAGGTAACAATGTTGTTCTTAAATTTTTATAATCAGCTATTAGTGGGTTGATTAACTTAATTTTATCTTTTTCATTTGTAGATTGATCTTCACTAACTAGAGAGTAATGAATAAGTTCATTAAAACCCAAATTTAAGAAACAAGAAGTAATTTTTTTTCGAGTTTGATAGCTGAGATCTTCTGTTCCAATTCTTGTAATTTTTGGCAGAGTCGTTAAAAAATTATTAAATCCATGTAACCTACCAACTTCTTCAATAAGATCAATTTCTCTTGTAATATCATCACTTCGTAATTGAGGTATTTGAATATCCCACGTTAACAATGATTCATCGTAAAAAAATTCAAAATTTAATCGTTTTAAATATTCACTAACTTGTTCTGGTGCAATAAACTGCGGCTTATCAAGATCATCTGTATTTATAGGTCCTAAGATTTCTTGAATTGTAGAATAATATAATTTTAGGATTTTTAAAGTCTCTTCTTTTTCTTGTAAAAATGTAGAAACTTTACATGTAAGGTTAGGATTTTTTACGCGCAATAAAGAAATTAAACGATAGAAAGATTCAATTAAGTATGTCTGTTTTAAAGATTTTTCATATCGGGCTGATCGATCTGTTCGTAAGCCTAAATTTCTTGATTCTTGACGAATTTTAGCGGCATTAAAAACGCTTCCTTCTATCAATAAAGAATTGGTTGTATCAGAATAAACGTATTCTTCATTCTCGATGATTCCAGCAATGCTAATTGGAAAATTATTAGTTTTAACAATTAAATTTGAACTACTTAATTTGTATTTGACATTATTAGCAGCTAAAAATTCTTGACCGGCTATCGCATTTTCAATCGAAAACTTCCATGTTGAACTACCTACTTTTTTTTGAATTTTTTCAAAATCATAAAAAGCAAATGGATAACCAGTTTCTAGTAATATATATGATTGAAAATCTATTAGATTATTTGTCGGAATGATTCCTGAACTTATCAGTTTTTCTTGAATCCAGCTTGGAACTGTAAAATCGTTAATATTTTGCACTTCCATCGCTAGAAATATTGAACATCCTAAATCAGATACCATAGGTTCTGCTTGATTTAAAATATTTTGTTTCCAGTTTGAAAGATTTGTAGTATAAGTTAATTGATTTAGTGGTTTATCTAACAGGCTAGCAATTTCTGATGAAATGCCTTGAATCGATAAACTATCCGATCTATTTGCGGTTGCAGAAATATCTAAAACCATTTGTTTTTTTCGATTTAGTTCTACTTCTAATATTTCTTCAACTTCAAAACCTCCAAGAGTTAACCTTTCAATTAATTCTTCTAATTGTATAGTTTCAATATCTATTAATTCTTTAATCCATTTTAATGGTACTTGCATTTTTTAAATCTTATAATTATTTACTTAATTTGCTTTTGTAAAAACTAATCCATTTGTCTTCCCGTAGCGTTCCATAAATCTCATAAATCTATCCCAAGCTTCGGGACTTTTCATTATATAAATTGATTCAATGGCTTCTGGTTTCCCATTTACAAAGCGAGCATTTATATCACGGGTTTCTAATGTTCCCTCTTCATCAATTAGATACATTCCTGTAATTTCACCTTCTTTCGCAGTATTTTTATCTAAGATATTTGGGTTTTTAAAACGAAAGGTTGCTGTTCCTGTACTTCCATCTCTAGAACGTGTTAAACGAACATCTGGTAATACTTTTTCATCAAGGCCTTTGATAAATTGAATTTTCGCTTCCATAGCTTTATCTTTAAGTTGTAATAATCTTAGTCTACTTTAATTATGCAATGAATGTAAATTAAAAAAACTTATTCTAAAAAAATTTTAGTTCTTCTTTCTATAAAATTCTTTTGATAGAAGTTTATAATTTTAGATTCATAAATTGTAAAAATAATGAATCTAAAATTTTAAAAAAATTTTTTTTCTTAATTAAACACGCTCGATGATTTTTTCATTATTCCAACGCTCTAATATTAAGGTATTTGAACCATCCGCATTTTGTTGATATTTAATTGGTTGAAAACCAGTTTTTTGACTTTCACCAATAATAACTTCACCAGCATATTGTTGAGAAATTTTATCCATAAAATTGTCAATTGGATATGGTTGTTCCCAAAAGCTCATATCAACTACTAATTCATACTCTTGCCCATTCCACGCGAATTCAATATCGTAACCATTTGATTGTGAAATGATTAAACTTTTGTGATATGAAGATGTGTTCGTACCGCTCTTTTCTTGTTTTTTATGTGAAATGTTTAATCGGTTTAAAGCTTTCTCTAAATAAAATAAATTTTGGAATCGAGTCTTAATATGTGTAAAATGTGACATAACGAATGAAATTATTACTTTATAGATTTAACTACTATTATAAAAAATTTAGTATGAATTATTAGTCTGTAATATAATATTAAGTTAATTTAATTAATAGATAAGTATTTTTAAATCTGGTAATAATTTTAAAGAATTTAACTATTATCTGTCAAAAGAAAGATGGAAAATTTGCAAAATTAGCTATTACCCCGGAGGATGATTTAATAGAGACATATTCGCCCTACAAAAATCTCCTAATTATAGGATAAACAAAAAAGCAATTGTTACAACATTAGTCTTAGAAGATTGCGAGAGCGAAACGGTAGTTGGGTGCCTAACTTACTTTTGAAATTTACTGAGTATTTATATTAGTTAAATTAAATTTTGTATAATCAACGTTTAGTGAGTCGAATTCAAACAAGCCAAAATTATCAGGATAAATTTAGTTGATGGATTTATGTCCAATCTATTGTGTTTGATCATATAAATTTCCACCTAGAGTAGTGACTTTTCGATAGAAAACTTACTTTACAATTTTATATTGTTTTACTTTTTATCTAAAAAACTAACAAAACAATTTTTTTAGGTAAAAAATAAAACAAAATTATAGGCCGATTATGTTCGACCTTACTAAGTTAACTTATCTTAATTAAGTTAAACATTTTGAAATAAATACAAAATCCATAGAAGAAGAAAAGTATAGTGTGTTATACTTTTTTTAGTTAGTAAATGGCGGTATAGCCAAGTGGTAAGGCCGTGGATTGCAAATCCTCTACCCCCAGTTCGAATCTGGGTGCCGCCTAATTCTATTTTACTATACTCTTGTTTTTAATCGTTATTGAATATATTCTATAAGATGAAAAGATTAGTAAAAAACTAATAATACTTTCACACTGGGAATGTGGTGAAATTGGTAGACACGACGGACTTAAAATCCGTTGCCTAGTGATAGGCGTGAGGGTTCAAGTCCCTCCGTTCCCATTTACTTAAATGTTACAAAATTTAAATTTTTTTTATTTCTAAAACCGAATATTTATATATCCAACAAAATTTGATAAATTACGTACTTTGACATGGTAAATGTAATTATTTTTAGGGAAAAATTTTTTTATTGAATAATGAAAAAATTTATCGTTTCATTAAACCTAGATACTATAAAAAATAGACTTATATTTACTGTTACTAATTGCTCAGTTTCAATAACTTTTCTAATATATGAAAATTAAGATAGGCTTTTAAGTTTAATCTAAAAAATGATCATTTTTAAAAATCTGAGTTTATGTATATTAAGTAGTAAAATATAAATTAAAAAAAAGTAATTAGTTTATCTTAAGTAAATAAATTTACTTAAGATAAACAGATACGATAAAAAACTCCAGGAGGTAGATCAGCTTCTGATAATAAATCAAATATAGGTACCTCAGAATCGTAATAAATTTCTAGAATTCGCTTATGAACTCTAATTTCAAAATGTTCACGAGAATCTTTATCTACATGTGGCGACCGTAAAACACAATAAATACGTCGGTTTGTAGGTAAAGCAACTACTCCAATGGAATCCAAAGGAGTATTCTGTAAAATTTCGACGATCTTTTTACATGATGAATTTAATAATTCATGATTAAAAGACTCTAATCTTACACGAATTTTTGCATTCGTTTTTACTACCATAAAAATTTTTAGTTATTTAAGAATTTTAGAAACTACACCTGCTCCAATTGTTCGGCCACCTTCACGAATTGCAAATCGCATACCTTCTTCAATTGCTACAGGGTAAATTAATTCTGCTGTCATTTTAATACGGTCACCTGGCATTACCATTTCTACGATTGTACCATCATCAGCTGTGAATTGGGTAATTGCACCTGTTACATCCGTGGTTCTTACATAAAATTGAGGTCGATATCCTGTAAAGAATGGTGTGTGACGTCCACCTTCATCTTTTGTTAAAACATAAACTTCTGATTCAAAACTAGTATGTGGAGTAATTGTTCCAGGTTTAGCTAATACCATCCCACGTTCAATATTTTCACGGGTAACACCACGTAATAAAATACCAACGTTATCACCAGCATAACCTTCTTCTAATGTTTTTTGGAACATTTCAATACCGGTAATGGTAGTTGTTTGAGTGTCCGTAATACCCACAATTTCAACGTTATCACCTACTTTTACAACACCACGTTCAATACGTCCTGTTGCTACCGTACCACGACCTGTAATTGAAAAAACATCTTCAATTGCCATTAAAAATGTTTTTTCTGTATCACGTTCTGGTGTTGGAATATACTCATCAACAGCATCCATTAACGCAAAAATTTTATCAACCCATGGATTTTCCCCACGTTTTACAGCTGGATTAGCAGTAATTGCTTCAAGCGCTTGTAACGCAGAACCAGGACAAATTGGAATATCATCACCTGGGAAATCGTAGGCTGATAATAATTCACGAACTTCTAATTCAACTAATTCTAATAATTCAGCATCATCTACTTGATCTTCCTTATTTAAAAATACTACAATATCTGGAACACCTACTTGTTTTGATAATAAAATATGCTCACGAGTTTGCGGCATAGGACCATCGGCAGCAGATACTACTAAAATCGCCCCATCCATTTGTGCAGCACCTGTAATCATGTTTTTTACATAATCAGCGTGACCTGGACAATCTACGTGTGCATAATGTCTATTTTCAGTCTCATATTCTACGTGCGCTGTATTGATTGTAATACCACGTGCTCGTTCTTCAGGAGCACCATCAATATCAGCATAAGCTTTAGCAACTCCTTTACCACCAATTGCTAAAGTTGCAGTGATTGCTGCAGTTAATGTTGTTTTACCATGGTCAACGTGACCAATAGTACCAATATTAACGTGCGGTTTTGTACGTTCAAATTTTTCACGTGCCATTAGAAAATTCCTTTTTATTTTTGAAAACTTTGATGTTTATTTTTTAGCTTTTAGCGAGAATAAATTTTGAAATAAACTAATATCTGAAATGTGCAAAAGCTTTGTTTGCTTCTGCCATTTTATGAGTTTCTTCTTTCTTTTTAATAGTATTACCGATATCATTAGCTGTGTCAATAATTTCATTAGCTAATTTTATTGCCATACTTCTTCCAACACGTTGATCTGAATATCGAATAATCCAACGTAGAGCTAGGTTCGTTGCTCGGAAACCACTCACTTCAACAGGTACTTGATACGTAGAACCTCCGACTCTTCGAGCTTTAACCTCAACAATCGGACTTGCATTTCGAATTGCTTTTTCGAAAATTGCTAAAGGATCTTCATTTGTTTTCTTTTTGATAATATCAAAAGCTTGATAGACAATATTTTTGGCAATTGTTTTTTTACCAGATTTTAAAATTCTTGTGATTAATAAACTAACTAAATAACTGCTATATAGCGGATCAGGTTGTGGAAAACGTTTTTTTGATATATTGCGACGAGACATAATCTAATTGATAAAATTATTTATATTTCTTTTTTATTTCTCAGCCTTTGGTTTTTTAACACCATATTTTGAACGGCCTTGAGTTCGATCTTTAACACCACCAGTATCTAAAGCACCCCGAACAATATGGTAACGAACCCCTGGTAAGTCCTTTACTCGACCACCTCTAATTAAAACAACTGAGTGTTCTTGTAAATTATGTCCAATTCCTGGGATATAAGCGGTAACCTCAAACCCTGATGTTAATCGTACCCGCGCAACTTTTCGAATTGCAGAATTGGGTTTTTTAGGTGTTGTTGTGTAAACTCGTGTACAAACTCCGCGCCGTTGTGGACAATTCACAAGTGCTGGACATTTTGTTTTTTTCTTAATTTGTATACGTGGAGAGCGAACTAATTGTTGAATAGTTGGCATAAAATTTTATAATGTTTTAATTTAATTATTCTTCGTTTGTAGTTAAATTATATTTTTTCATAAATTTCTCAACGCGACCTTCACTGTCAATCATAACTTGTGAATTCGTATAAAATGGATGGTTGGCTAACCAAATATCTACTTGTAATTCTTTTTTTGTAGAACCAATTAAACAAAGTGGTTTGCCATCATAAGAAACTGGTGCATTTTTAAACCAGTTAGGATGTATCTCAGATTTTGGCATATTTTTAGATTTCAAATAATAGATAAATAATAATTAACGTTTTGAGTATTGTGGAGCTTTTCTTGCTTTTCGTAAACCATATTTTTTTCGTTCTTTAATACGAGCATCTCGTGTTAAAAATCCAAATGGCTTTAAAATAGAACGGTTTTCTTGATCCATATGACAAAGTAATCTTGCAACACCGAGTTGAATAGATTGTGCTTGGCCAGTAAGACCACCACCGTTAACTAAAACTACAATATCAAATTGACTTTCTAAATTTAATTTTTGTAAGGGTGCCCAAACAGTTCTTAAATATGTGTCATTATATTGTAAATACTTATTACCAGGTGTTTTGTTAATTGTAATATTTCCAGTTCCCGGTATTAAAAAAACGCGTGCAGTTGATTGTTTTCTTTTTCCGATACCAATCTGATCTTTTTGAAAGATTAATTCTTGTTTCGAATTCATAAATTTTAAAAATTTATAACTAAGTTTTATAATATTTTGGAATAGATTAAATAATTTAATTTATTTAATTAGTTTCATTGTTAAATGAAGGGTTTGAATAAAAATTTGAAACATCAATTTTTATTGGTTTCTGAGCTTGATGTGGATGATCCCCATTATTATAGATGCGTAATCTTCGCATTAAACGTTTTGTTTCTGTCTCAGATAACATACCTTTGACAGCTTGTTGAATTGTAAATTTTGGAAGACAATCTTTTACACTTTTAATTTTTAATGAATGACCAGGGCGTCCTGGATTATTGACAATAAAATGTTTACTGTCTTCATTTACAATAATTGAGTCGGCATTTAATAAAATTATATAATCACCAGTATCAATAGATGGATGATAATGTGGTTTAATTTTCCCACGTAATAAAGCAACTAAAATTGTTGCAAGTCGCCCTAACTTTTGCTGTTCGCAATCGATAATAAACCAATTACGATTTTTAGAATCGTTTGTTGGTAAAAATGTTTTATTTAATGAATTCATAAGTTTTGTACGAATAAATAAAGAAGATTATTAATTAATTAAAAATTTCTTAACTAGTCTATTGAACTATGTCAGGCTAATACCTAACTTGTTTTTTAATGTAGAAAAAACTTCATCAGCTGATTTTCGACCAAAATTTTTAAGTTCTTGTAACTTTTCAGGAGAATATTGTAATAAATCACCTACTGTATTGATTTTGGCCTTCTTTAAACAATTATATGCGCGAACAGATAATTGTAACTCTTCAATTGCAATATTATTGTACGGCTCAATACTAATTGAATCGCTTTTTGCTTCTTCGAGATTTTTTTCAGTTTTATCTTTATTGTGAATTAATGCTGCAAATAAGTCAATAATAATCTGTGAAGCAGATTCTAAGGCTTTAATTGGTGAAATACTTCCATTAGTCCAAATATCTAAAAATAAACGTTCTGTAATCTCATTGGAAGAATCGTAAACATTCTCAATTTTAAAGTCTACTTTTTGAACTGGCATAAAAATTGTATCTAGCTGTAAATAATTTTCATCTTCTTCTAAAAAAGTTTGAGAAGCTAATTTATAGCCAGTTCCATATTCAAATTTGAATTCAATTTCCAGAATACTTGAAGTTGAAAGTGTTGCAATATAGTGATTTGGATTAATGATTTTTAAATCATCCGGTAATTGAATGGAATCTGCTGTGACTACATTTGGTCCTTGAATCTTTAAGCGACCAAATTGAGTTTTTTGGGTGTTACTTTTTAAAACAATACCTTTCAAATTTAGTAAAATTTCAAGAATATCTTCGCGAACTCCCGGAATCGTGGAAAATTCATGAGTAACTCCTGCAATTCGAACAGCAGAAATTGCCATTCCTCCTAAATCCCCTAACAATACTCTTCGTAATTGGTTTCCAATGGTTATTCCTTGCCCTGATTTTAGGCTATTAATAACAAATCGACTATGACACGCACCAGATTGAATTTTTTCGGAATTCAGACATTTTATAAAAATATTATTCATAGTTCCTAGATTTCGAAATAGAAATTCTAAACACGGCGTTTTTTTGGAGGACGACAGCCGTTATGTGGAACTGAAGTAATATCTTGAATTGATAAAATATCAAATCCAGCACCTTCGATTGCTCGAATAGCGGTTTCACGCCCAGATCCCTGTCCTTTCACTAAAATTTCAACATTTTTCATTCCCGTTCCTAAAGCATCTAAAGCAGCTTTCTCAGCTGCTGTTTGAGCGGCAAAAGGAGTACTTTTTCTGGCACCTTTGAAGCCAGAACTTCCAGCTGATGACCATGAAACTGTATCACCAGCTAAGTTTGTGATTGTTACGATCGTGTTATTAAAAGTCGATTGAATATGAACAACCCCACTTGTAAAACTATTTTTATCTTTCGTCGATTTTTTTGTTGTTTTTGCCATTTACACTTTTCAATAAGTCTATAAAATTAATAGATAGTTATTTCTTTTTATTAGCTACAGTCTTTTTCGAACCCCTTCTTGAACGTGCATTTGTTCGAGTTCGTTGACCACGAACTGGTAAATTATTTCGATGACGCTTACCTCGATGACAATTAATTTCATTTAATCGTTTAATGTTTAATCCATTAAATCTACGTAAGTCGCCTTCTAATTTTAGTTCACTCTCCTCTAATGTTTGACGTAGAATACTTGCTTCTTCTGTAGTTATGTCACTTGTTCTTGTATCTGGATTAATATTGGCAAGCTCAACAATTTTTTTTGCAGAAGTAAGACCAATTCCATGAATATAAGTAAGTGAATACGTAATCTTTTTGTTTCTAGGTAAATCAACACCTACTAACCTAACCATCTTTATACTCCTTTAAATTATTATCCTTGACGTTGTTTATGTTTAGGGTTGGGACAAATTACCATAATTCTTCCATGTCTTTTAATTAATCGACATTTATCACACATTTTTTTTACTGATGGACGAACTTTCATAACTAATTCTTTAATACTAATTTTTATATTATTAATACATGTTGTTGTAAATATTTGAGTAGTAAATATTTTTTACTTCCCGAACTAGATCTAAGACAACACCTGCTAAAATTAACAATGAGGTTGTACTTAAACCGTTTAAACTTGTAATACTTAAAGTTGATTCTATAAAATTTGGAATGGTTACTAACGTTGCAAGCATCATTGCACCAACTAGCGTAACCCGTTTCATTACTTGCTTTAAATAAAACGTTGTTTGAATACCGGGTCTGATTCCTGGTATAGTCACTGCCATTTTTTGCAATTGATCAGAGATATCCTTAGGATTTAAAACAATAGTTGAATAAAATGAACTAAAGAGTAAAATAAATCCAAAATATCCAATCCAGTAAATAAATGAAAAAGATTCAAGATTAACCGGAAGATCTACTTTAGGTAATAATCCAAGACTATTAATATAGTTTGGTACAACCAAAATTGCAGTTGTTAAAATAATTGGCATAACACCAGCTTGATTAAATCGTAGCGGAAGATAATTATTACTTGTAAAAGAATCTTGTCCTGAACTTTGTGTTAATTGTTTGGATGAAATTAATGGAATACTTCTAACCCCCTCTTGTAAAAATACAATTCCATACAAAGAACCAAAAATCAAGACAATAAAACTTAATTCAGAAAAAATTGTTAAATTTTCACTGATAATTGTTTTACTTAAATTGGGTAAATTAGAAATAATATTTATATAAATAAGCAAAGAGGCACCATTTCCTAACCCATAATCAGTAATAATTTCGCTTAGCCATAAAACAATCATTGCTCCTGTGGTTAACCAAACAATTATTTCAAAGGCTAAGGTATAATTCCAATCAAAAAGAATTTGTCTTAAATAAAGTGCTAACCCAACACTTTGAATAATTGCCCAAATTAATGTAATAAACCTCGTTAACCGATTTATAGATCTCCGCCCTGCCAAATCCCCTTCTTTTTGTAACTTAGCCAATTTTGGTGAAAATCCCAGTATTAACTGAATTAAAATTGAAGCATTAATATAAGGGAAAATATTCAACGTAAATAAGCCAATCACAAAAGTATTGTCACCTGAAAATGTACTAATTAAATTTTTAGTAACGGAATGAGTCTGAATATAGAATGCCAAATCACTATGATTAACACCAGGGACTGGAAGAAAGGTTCCTAATCGAATAAATAAGATTATTCCAAAAGTTACTAGAAATCTATTTAGTAAAATTGTTTGAATTTCTTTATTAATTTTCACAGCTTATTCTAATAGATAAGTTTGTTTATTCTAAGTTTCTCTTTTTTGATACTTGTGATTTTGTTGTTAAATTTTGAAGTGCACAAACTGAAGCTCGAGCATTATTTAATAAATTATTTGAACCTAATTGTTTGGCAATAACATTTTTCACACCTGCTACTTCTAACACAATTCGAACGGCGCCCCCAGCAATAACACCAGAACCTTCAATTGAAGGTCTCATAATAATAGAACAGGCTCCATAACTACCTGTTACATTATGTGGAATACTTAAAGTTTTTGTTAGCGGAAACTGGACAAGATTTTTTCGACCATCCGTTTTTGCTTTTTTAAAAGCATTTACAACATCATCAGCCTTGGCTACGCCAACACCAACTTTTCCATTTTCATCTCCAACTACAACAATTGCTCTGAAACTTAATTTTTTTCCACCCTTTGTAACTTTTGATACACGACTTATTTTGATTAATCGTTCTACAAATTTAGGTTCTTGAGCAGTTCCTGAACGGCGCGAATTTTTTTTATTTACTCTTTTTAGATCAGTACTCATAAAGATTATTTAACTTGTATATTTGTTTACAAATTTTTGTTTAGAATTGTAGGCCACCAGCTCGAGCACCGTCGGCTAGGGCTTTCACTCGACCATGATATAAGTAGGGACCACGATCAAAGACAATTTTTGTAATATTTTTTTTCAAACTTAACTCAGCTAATTTTTCTCCCATTAATTTGGCAGCATCACAAGTTCTTCCACTTGACATTGCAAGCTGAATTGAACGATCTAAAGTTGAGCATGAAATTAATGTTTTTGCATTTGTATCATCAATGATTTGCGCGTAAATATTTTCATTTGAACGATAAACAGATAATCTTGGACGATCATCCGTTCCTTTAATTCGACCCCTTACGGTGTCCCGCTTTAATCTTTTATATTGAGTAGGTTTTAGTTTTTTATTTTTCTTTTTTAACTTTAACAAAGTTTTTTGTGAAAATTTCATAGGTATAATTTTTAATTTTTTAAAAATTTAAATACGTCATAAATCTTAGTTTTTCACGTAAGTGATATTAAGTGAAACACAATTTCGAAACATCCAAATAATAGATGGTTCCTTATTTACCAGATTTACCAGCTTTTCGAAGGATTTGTTCATTTTTATAAAGAATCCCTTTTCCTTTGTATGGCTCAGGTAAACGCCAAGATCTTATATTCGCAGCAAATAACCCTAAGGCTTCTTTATCACATGATTTTAAATTAATTGTTGTATTTTGAACAACCTCCACATTGATACCACTAGGAATATCAATTTTCACGGGATGGCTATAGCCTAAATTTAAAACGATTTCTTTTCCTTGCACAACTGCCCGATAGCCGACACCTTTTAAAATAAGAGTTAGGTCAAATTGTTGAGAAACTCCTAACACCATATTATTAATTAATGTTCTATATAAACCATGCATAGCTCGGCTATCTTTTTTCTGCTCTTTGACTTGCACACTTAGTTGACCATTATTTTCTGTAACAATAATGGATTCAGGAATTTGATTTTCTAATGTTCCAAATTTTCCTTTCACTGTAATTTTTGAATCAGTGTAATCAACATTTACACTATCTGGTATAGTAATGGGTAATTTTCCAATACGTGACATTTTAGAAACTCCTTATAGTTACCAAATATAACATAAAACTTCGCCACCAATTCCAAGTTCTTTAGCTTTTAAATTTGTCATTACGCCTTTTGACGTAGAGACGATAGCAATTCCTAAATTATTTAGAACTTTTGGCAATTTTTGTGAACCTGAATAAACTCGTAATCCGGGTTTACTTACACGTTCAAGTTTACAAATAACTGGTTGACGAGATTTTCCAGTATACTTTAACGATATTAGTAAATAATTTTTATTGTTTTCAGAATATTGCTCAAAATCTTCAATATATCCTTCTTCTTTTAAAATTGTTGTTATAGCGAAAGACATTTTTGTAGAAGGGACTTGAACAATCTGATGTTTAACCATATTTGCATTTCTGATGCGTGTTAACATATCTGAAATGGTGTCATTTACCACAATTATCTCCTTAGGTAATCTAATTTTTAATTATTAATCTTGAGCTTGCGACCAACGTTTTCGTTTTAAATGTCGTTTCTTGTCCCATGCTCTATTTATTTCCGTAAACGACTCATATTTATCATAATAACCACAATCGTTTAGCGGGAATCTTAAAAATTTAAATAAAATCATTCCATTTAAAATTTTATCAATGGATTCTGAACGATATTTAGGAGAACCATGATCCATAACGATTGTAATTGTAAAACCTTGAATTTGGTCTACATCATCATATTCGATTTCTGGAAAAATTAATTGCTCTTTTAAACCTAATGTATAATTACCAGACTTATCGAAACTACGTAATGATAGACCTCGGAAATCACGGATTTGTGAAAATGTAAAGAATAACATTTTTGTTAAAAATGTATACATTTTCTCACCACGTAAAGTTACTGTTAAGCCTAATTCCATCTCTTCTCGAATTTTAAAACCAGCAATTGCTTTTTTTGCTTTTGTAACTAATGGTTTTTGACCTGTAATTTTTTCAAATTCTTCAATATTTTTTTTCAAAATATTTGTATTTTGTGCAGCTGCTCCTAAACCACGATTAATCTGAATTTTTTTTAATTTTGGAACTGTATGGGGATTTTTAAAAAGTGTGGGACTATTTTTGATTAAAACAGGTTTAATACCTTTTTCATATTCTTTCTTAATATCACCAAGAAGATTATGAATATCAGCAATTTCTTCTAATGAATGTTGATTTAGCATATTAAGATGTTTTTATTTAATTTATTTTTACATTTGAATGATGAATTGGGGCTTCAAATTGCTTAATTTCTCCAATTTCATTTTCTGTATTTGGTTTAATATGTTTAAATTTAAAATTAATTCCTTTGACTACTACTTTTCCACTTTTCCGATCAATTTTTGTAATTTCGCCAGTTTCGTTTTTATAAAAGCCCGAAATTACAGTAACAACATCACCAATTTTTACATGTACTTTTTGATTTTTTGGCATTTATAAAACCTCCGGAGCTAAAGACACAATCTTCGAATAATTTTTATCACGAATTTCACGAGCAACAGGACCAAAAACTCTTGTGCCTCTGGGATTGTTATCCATATTAACAATTACCGCTGCATTATCATCAAATCGAATATACATACCATCTTTTCGACGAATACTTTTTGTAGTCCGCACAACAATTGCTCGAATTACATCGGAACGTTTCACCGGCATATTTGGAATTGCTTCTTTTACAACGGCAATAATTGTATCGCCAATTTTGGCATATTTTTTATTTCCACCTAATACCCTGATACACATAACTTTTTTCGCACCCGTATTATCAGCTACGGTTAACATTGTTTGAGGATAAATCATAAGAATCTCAATTAACTTACTAAAGATGATTTTGAAAGAATTTTCACTAATTTCCAACGTTTTCTTTTACTTAATGGACGGCATTCTTGAACTAATACTTGATCACCAATATTAGCTTCTTCTAACTCATCATGAGCTAAATATTTTTTACTTTTAATTAATGTTTTTGAATAAATCGGATGTGAATATCGGTTTTCAATTTCCACTACTACGGTTTTATTCATTTTATCACTAATGACAATACCAATTTCTTGTTTTACTGGCATTCAAAACTCCTTAATTTTCGATTTATTAGTGTTTAACTTTTATTATTTAATCTTAAGATTGTTCAAGATTTTGTAATCTTGATGTTAAAAGTGTTTTTAATTGAGCTAAACGTCGCTTTGCATTTTTAATTTCATGCGACTTGAAAGTTTGTCGAGTAGCTTGTTTAAAACGAAGATTGAATAATTGATTTTCAGTTTCAATAATTGCTTCAGAAATTTGATCATTTGAAAGAGAGATAAGATCAGCAAACTTAGATAAACTCATGTTATTTAATTAATAATGTCTTTCACAATAAATTTTGTTTTAATTGGTAATTTATAAGCTGCAAGTTTTAAAGCAGCACGAGCTACTTCTTCAGGAACTCTTCCAATTTCAAATAAAATTGTTCCAGGTTTAACTACAGCTACCCAATAATCAACGGCCCCTTTACCTGATCCCATACGTGATTCAGCAGCACGAGCGGTTACTGTTTTATCTGGAAAAATTCGAATCCATAATTGTGCTCCACGTTTTGTATATCGTGTAATTGTTCGACGAGCTGCTTCAATTTGACGAGAAGTAATCCAACTTGGTTCTTGAGCTTGCAAACCAAAATTGCCGAAACAAATTTCATTTCCACGAGTTTTAGTACCTCGCATACGACCACGATGATATTTTCTATATTTTGTTCTTTTTGGACTTAACATAATAAATCAATTTAGTAAAAGTATAAATTTTTCAATTTTATTTAATCTTTATTTCGATAGAATTTCACCTCTAAATAACCAGACTTTAATCCCTAAAACACCATAGATAGTATTAGCTTCTTTCGTTGCATAATCAATATCTGCTCGTAATGTTTGCAGTGGTACACGTCCTTCACGAACCCATTCACTTCGGGCAATTTCTGCACCATTTAAACGACCTGAGACTTGAATTTTGATACCTTTAACATTTTGTTTTTGCGCACGTTGTAGTGCTTCACGCATAGCACGCTTAAAAGCAACACGTTTCTCTAATTGTTCAGCTACTAAATCAGCAAGTAAGTTAGCATCTAAATCAACTTTTTCAACCTCTAAAACATTAATCGTCAATTGACGACTTGCAGGTAAAATTTTTTTAATCTTTTGTAATAAATTTTCTAATCCAGAACCTAGATCGCCAACTAAAATACCAGGTTTTCCGGTTTCAATATTTAGTTGGATTTGGTCATTCAAACCATTTCGATTAATTTTCACGTTGGAAATACTATTTACTTTTGAAATAGTGTCCATATATGTTCGGATCATATTGTCTTCTTTTAAAACATTAGCATACTGGTTAAAATTTGCATACCACGTTGACTTATGATCTTGAGTAATTCCTAATCTAAATCCTAAAGGATGTGTCTTTTGACCCATAGAATTAATCCTTTTTATTTAAAATCAATTTTGTTATTTGTTTGTTTAATTAACTTCTTTCATAACCACTGTAATATGACAAGTTGGTTTTAAAATTTTATAAGCTCTTCCTTGAGCTCTTGGTCGAATCCGTTTCAGTTTCGGGCCTTCATCTGCAAAAGCTTCATCAATGATTAGTTTTTTTTTATCTAACCCATAATTATGTTTTGCATTTGCAGCGGCTGAATGAACTATTTGCCAAATTGGACCACTAGCATTATAAGGTAAAAATTCAAGAATCATTAATGCTTCTTGATAAGAGCGACCTCGAATTTGATCTAAAACGCGTCGTATTTTATGCGGAGACATACGGATATACTTCGCTACTGCTTTTACTGATTGAGTGTCTGACATAAGTAATTGTTTTGAAAGTCTAATATTTCATATAAATCGATATTCTTAATCAGGAAGATTAAAAATGCTTTAAAAGTGATTAAACGGTTGATTTTATTGAATGGGGTAAGAATTTATGCTAATTCAAGTTTAATGGTTAAATATGTATAATTACCATAATGACTCTTGTTTTTTTGTCGGTACTTTTGTTTTATAGAAAAATTTAACTGTTATATAAGTAAATTGAGTCAAAGTTTGAGTTTGATAATCCTTATCAGTAAAAAATTTATTCGGTTTAGAACCTTCTTCTATATAAATTTCACTTACCCAGATGTCAAAAAAATTAACAGAATAATTATTTTGTAATGAAATAACAGGCGAATATAAAACGGCTAGTAAAGTTTCGTATTCATTTGAATCTAATCCGAATTGATATAAAATATCATCCATCGCATAATAAATGTATTTATTCTGGAAACTATTTAGAATAAATTTAGCTATTACTGATAGGTGACCATCATATTTTATTTGAAATGTTTTACACTTAATTTCAGAGGATTTCGGATATTGAAGTGGTTTACCTTCACTTCGACTAGTCGATTTACGTTTTTTAATGACTGAAATTTCTTCATTACACTTGCATCTATTTTCAAATAGAATTTGATTCATTCTTAATTTAGTTATCGTTTAGCTTTTCGATCGGCTTTAATATGCGTTTTGAAATTTCTAGTTGATACAAACTCACCTAATTTATGACCAACTAATTGATCCGAGATAAAGACTGGAACATGTTGTTTTCCGTTGTAAACAGCTATGGTAAAGCCAACCATACTAGGTAAAATCGTTGAAGAACGTGACCAAGTTGTGATTGTTGTATCTTTTTTTCCTGCTTTACTCAATTGATTAATTTTTTTTAATAAATGATACGCAACAAATGGACTTTTTTTTAATGATCTTGGCATCTGAAAAATGTTTTTTATAATTACTAGAGTAATAAATTAGAAATTAAGAACGTCGACGAAGAATGTAGGCGTCACTTAATTTTTTATGCTTTCTTGTTTTCATTCCTAACGCTGGTTTACCCCATGGAGTTAAAGGACGTGTTCTACCAATAGGGGCACGACCTTCACCACCACCATGAGGGTGGTCACATGGATTCATAACTGAACCCCGAACAGCTGGACGTTTTCCTAACCAACGCGTTCTACCTGCTTTACCACTTTGGACTAAAAATGCATCATTATTACTTACTTCACCAATTGTCGCAAGACATTCTTTTCGAATTAAACGAATCTCTTTAGAAGGTAAGCGTAAAGTAACATAATCACCTTCTTTCGCTAAAATTTTTGCAGAAGTTCCACCTGCACGAACAATCTGACCTCCACGATTTGGAATTAACTCAATGTTATGAACAGATGTACCTAAAGGAAGTTCTTCTAATGGTAAAGTATTTCCAATTATTAACGAAGAACCAGATCCTGAAACGATAGTATCGCCAACATTGAGATTTTTAGGCTGAAGAATATATCGTTTTTCACCATCTTTATAATGGATTAAAGCAATCCGAGCATTTCTATTAGGATCATACTCAATTGCTGAAACAACACCTTCAATACCATATTTATTTCGTTTAAAATCAATTAATCGATAAAGTCGTTTATGCCCACCACCCCGGTGGCGAATTGTAATAACTCCTCTATTGTTTCGACCTTTACTACGATGATTTTTACAAACTAAGCTTTTCTCTGGTTTAGCTTTCGTGATTTCGCTAAAAGTTGATAATGCACGGTTTCGCGTACCCGGCGTATAAGACTTATAAAGACGAATACTCATAAATTAAATTATTTTTTGATTTATTAACTATCGGTAAATAAATTGATCACATCGCCTTCTAATAAAGTTACGATTGCTTTTTTATATTGTGGTTTCCAACCAATAAATCTACCAACACGCTTTTTCTTTCTTGGTAAACGGCAAGTATTGATTTTAATTACTTTTACATCAAATAAACTCTCAATAGCTTCTTTGATTTCAACTTTATCTGAATATCTATCTACTACAAAACTATACTGATTATTTTCTAATAATCGTGTAGCTTTATCAGTGATAATAGGATATTTAACAATGTGTACACTACTACGAGAAGAGTTTAAAGAATTATTCACAATAAATCTCCTTTATATCATTGATTGCTGCTGGCGTTAAAATAATTTGCTTAGCTTTTAATAAACTTAATGTATTTAAATTCGAAGCCAAAATTAACTCCACAGTTTTAAGATTTTGCGTGGCTAACTTTAACGGTGTAGTTTTTTTTGATACAACTACTAGTAGTTTCTGATCTAAACTAATATTACATTTTTGACAAACGTCTAAAAATGATTTTGTTTTTGGTTCACTTAATCCAGTTTCTAAATTCTCAATAATTAAAGTACTATTTTTTTTGTTATATAATAAAGTTTGTAACGCTAAACGACGCTCTTTTTTATTTAACTTTGTAGAAAATTTTCTGGGTTTTGGACCAAAAATCACACCACCACCTTTCCACAAGGGAGAAGTATTCGAACCTGCTCGAGCTCTACCTGTCCCTTTTTGTTGCCATGGTTTTCGACCTCCCCCCCGAACTTCACTTCGTGTTTTTGTTGAAACAGTGCCTTGTCTTTGAGATCCGAAATGTCTTAAAACATCTTTGTGTAATAAATAATTTCCTGATGTTTCTAAAATATTTAATGTCAATTCTTCTTTAGAATCAACTAGTTGTCCATTTATATCTAATGGTGTATATGCTATAAATTTTTGAATGGTCATACTTTCTTTTTTAAGTTTTTTTGTAATTTCAGTTAAATTATTCTGAAGGAACAATACTCAATAAATTTCCTGGCTTACCTGGAACAGAACCTTTAATTACTAAAATATTTTCTTCTGTATTTATTTGAATAACTTTAAGTTTTTGGATTGTTGCAATTTTATTTCCTACTTGACCAGCCATTTTTTTTCCAGGTAAAACACGTCCTGGTGTTGTACCCATACCAATCGAACCAGGTGCTCGGTGGTTCTTAGAACCATGTGTCATTGGTCCTCGAGCAAAATTGTAACGTTTTTGCAGACCTGAAAAACCTTTACCAATACTTTTTCCTCGAACGTTTACTAACTGACCTTCAGAAAATGCATCTACATTTAAAATTTGACCAATTTTAAATTCATTATCATCATTTATTCTAAATTCCTTTAAATACTTTAAAGGTTGAATATTTAACTTCTGAAGATGTCCTAATTCAGGTTGTGTTAATGCTTTACTAGAAACATTCCCGTAGCCGACTTGAATTGCGTTATAGCCATCTTTTTCGATTGTTTTTACTTGGGTAATAACGCAAGGACCAACTTTTAAAATTGTAACTGGGATAATGTTACCTGACTCATCAAAAATCTGAGTCATCCCAATTTTATTGCCTAATAAACCTACAGCCACAAGATTCCTCCAAATTTATTTTTGCTTTTTAACCTCATTAACATTGCTCAATATTTTCTTATTTTCTAAATCTACTAACTCTAGTTACTAAATTGCTCTATCTAGTTTAAGAAATTTACTAATTTTTGTCTATATAAGACGTTATAACAACTTTATTATTTTTTTTAAGTATTACTACGTAACAATGGGTTATTTTTTTCAATGGAATTTTCTATAATTAAGATAAAAATAGATAATATAAGGATTTCATAAAATGGCAAAAGTAGTAGGAATTGATTTAGGTACTACCAACTCTGTAGTGGCTGCAATTGAAGGGGGTCAACCTAGTGTCATTATTAACGCTGAGGGGTTACGAACAACTCCTTCCATTGTTGCTTACACGAAAAAACAAGAATTGTTAGTTGGTCAAATTGCAAAACGTCAAGCCGTTATTAACCCAGAAAATACTTTCTTTTCTGTAAAACGATTCATTGGATCAAAAGAAAAAGAAGTTTCACAAGAATCAAAACGATTACCGTACAGCGTTGGAAAAGATCAAAATGACAATATTAAAATCAAATGTCCAGCTTTAAACAAAGATTTTAGTCCAGAAGAGATTTCTGCTCAAGTCTTAAGAAAATTAATTAACGATGCAACAAGTTATTTAGGACAAGAAGTAAAGCAAGCAGTTATTACAGTCCCAGCTTATTTCAATGATTCACAGCGACAAGCTACTATGGATGCTGGAAAAATTGCCGGAATTGAAGTATTACGAATTATCAATGAACCAACAGCTGCTTCACTAGCTTATGGATTAGATAAAAAACAAAATGAAACAATTTTAGTATTTGATTTAGGTGGCGGGACATTTGATGTTTCTATTTTAGAGGTAGGCGATGGAATTTTTGAAGTTTTATCAACAGCTGGTGATACGAATTTAGGTGGTGATGATTTTGATAATGTTTTAGTAAGCTGGTTAATGAAAGACTTTAAAGAAAAAGAAGGAATTGATTTAACAACTGATATTCAAGCATTACAACGGTTAACAGAAGCAGCCGAAAAAGCAAAAATTGAATTATCAACGGTTGAAAAAACAACTATTTCTCTACCATTTATTACGGCAGATAAAACTGGTCCGAAACATATTGAACAAGAATTAACAAGAGACGTTTTTGAGAATCTTTGTAAAGATTTAATTGATCGTTGTCGTATTCCTGTTGAAAAAGCTTTAAATGATGCTCGATTAGATAAATCAGATATTAATGAAGTTGTATTAGTTGGTGGTTCAACTCGAATTCCAGCAATTCAAAAGTTAGTAGAATCTCTAACAAATAAAAAGCCAAATCAATCTGTAAATCCAGATGAAGTAGTTGCAATTGGTGCTGCTATTCAAGCAGGTATTTTAGCAGGTGAAGTAAAAGATGTATTATTATTAGATGTAACTCCACTATCATTAGGTGTCGAAACACTTGGTGGTGTGATGACAAAAATTATTGCTCGAAACACAACTATTCCAGTTAAAAAATCAGAAATGTTCTCAACTGCTGTAGATAATCAAACCAATGTAGAAATTCACATTTTACAAGGTGAGCGTGAATTAGTTTCAGGCAATAAAAGTTTAGGTAATTTCCGATTAGATGGTATTCCAGCTGCTGATCGTGGTGTCCCACAAATTGAGGTAACTTTTGACATTGATGTAGATGGTATTTTATCAGTAAAAGCCAGAGAAAAAGAAACGGGTGTGGAACAATCTGTTACTATTCAAGGTGCTGCAAATTTAAGTGAATCAGAAGTCGAAAACATGTTGAAAGAAGCAGAAAAGTTTGCAACAGTTGATAAAGAAAAAAAAGAAAATATTGATTTAAAAAATCAAGCTGACGCTTTATGTTTCGAAGCTGAAAAAGAGCTTAATCTAGTGAAAGAAAATATCTCAGAAAATCAACAAAAAACAATTAGTGATTTAATTTCAGCGATTCGTCAAGAAATTCAATCTGATAATATCGAAGCATTAAAATCGAAATTAGAAGAATTAAAAACAAATATGAAAGATTTAGTTGCAGCTAAAGCTGACACTGATTCAAATACAAATCCTATGTCTGACTTAAACGATTTATAACCTATAATAGTTAGTCTTCGTAAAATTTCAAACGAATCTTAAGATTCGTTTGAAATTTGATTTTCGTCGACAATAATACATTCAGTTGTTAAAATCATGCTAGCAATAGAAGTTGCGTTTTGTAGTGCTGATCTAGTAACTTTAGCTGGATCTACAATACCTTCATCATACATATTTACGAAAGTATTTTTAGCAGCATTATAACCAATTTTAAATTCTTGTTGTTGAACTTTTTCAATAATCACGGGGCCGTTAATTCCCGCATTTTCTGCGATTCTTCTTAATGGAGCTAGAATTGCACGAGAGATTATCATAGCGCCAATTAATTCATCTTCTTTTAAATTGGTTTTTGCCCATGTTACAAGATTTTCAGATAAATGTGTTAATGTTGCTCCTCCACCTGGAACAATACCTTCTTCAACAGCTGCTCGAGTTGCATTAATTGCATCTTCTAAACGTAATTTTTTATCTTTCATTTCAGTCTCCGTTACTGCTCCAACACGAATAACTGCGATACCTCCTGATAATTTTGCAATTCGATCTTGTAATTTTTCTTTTTCGTAAGCTGTATCAGCAATATTAACTTGTTTTCTAAGTTGCTCACATCGAACTGTAATCTCTTCTAGTGTTTGACCATCTGCTACAATTGTTGTTGTATCTTTATTCACAATAATTCGTCTCGCTTGGCCTAGTAAACTTAACTGAATATTGTCTAAACTTAATCCAGCATCTTCAGTAATAAGAGTACCCCCCGTTAAGATAGCCATATCTTCTAACATTTGTTTTCGTAATTCCCCAAATCCAGGAGCACGAATAGCTACGACATTAATAATCCCTCGTAATTTATTTAAAATTAAAGTTGCTAAAGCTTCTTTTTCAACATCTTGAGCGATAATTAAAAGAGGACGTTTTGTTTTTGTGATTTGTTCTAAAATAGGTAATAAATCTTGTTGAACTAGCGTAATTCGTTTATCTGTTAATAAAACATACGGATTATCATACGAAACTTCCATTTTGTCCGTATTGGTAATAAAGTAAGGTGAAATAAAACCTTTTTCTAATTTCATACCTTCTGTAATTTCTAATTCTGTAACAATACCTTTTCCTTCTTCTAATGAAATCACACCTTCTTTTCCAACTTTTGAAAGTGCATCTGCAATTAAGGAACCAATAACTTCATCATTTCCTGCAGAAATAGAAGCAACTTGTTGAATAGACTGAATCTCCTCAACAGGTTGTGCGAATTCATTGATTTGTGTTACTAAATACTGTGCTGCTTTTTCCATACCTAATTTAATAGAAATTGGATTAGCACCAGCAGCAACATTTTTTAATCCTTCCTTTACCATAGCGTAAGCTAAAACAGTAGCTGTTGTTGTTCCATCTCCAGCTACATCATTAGTTTTAGAAGCAGCTTGTCGAATTAATGAAACACCCGTATTTTCAATATGATCTGGCAGTTTAATTTCTTTTGCAATTGTAACACCGTCATTGACAATTTGTGGAGAACCGTAAGATTTTTCTAGTACAACATTTCGACCTTTTGGTCCTAAAGTAACCGAAACTGCTTCTACCATTATTTCCATCCCACGTTCTAAAGCTCGTCGAGCATTATCTTGGTATAAAATTTTTTTTGCCATAACTATTCATCGTATTTTGTAAATTTTTACATAAAAAAGTTTAAATTAATAAATTAATTCACTGGTTCAGGTTTGTGCAAGATAAAAATCAAATTTTATTAATATTTTTTACTTTACGAAATAAGGAATCTTTTGTATTATTAAAGTATGTAAGTATATTTTGGGCTTGTAGCTCAGTGGACTAGAGCACGTGGCTACGAACCACGGTGTCAGGGGTTCGAATCCCTTCTTGCCCAATATGAAAACTTTCAATTAAGTACTAATATATATTAGTCTTGGGGTGTCGCCAAGTGGTAAGGCTGCGGACTTTGACTCCGCCATTCGTAGGTTCGAATCCTGCCACCCCAGTTTAGTTTAAGAAAAAAAACAATCAAGGAAACAAAGATTATAAAAATTTTTGGTTGAACTAAAAATTATCTAAAGCTAGGTGTATATTTTTTTCATTAGAATAAAAATAACTTTAAGTACAAATTGTTAATAACTCAAAAATGGCTGATAAAAAAAGAAATTAATTAATATATAATACTAATCAAAGTGAATAGAATCAGAATTTTATCTAGTTCAACTAGGAAAAATATTTATGTTTGAAAAATTTACTGAGGGCGCGATAAAAGTTATTATGCTTTCTCAAGAAGAAGCCCGAAGAATGGGTCATAATTTTGTTGGGACAGAGCAACTTTTACTAGGTGTAATTGGTCAACGTCATGGTATTGGGGCACGGGCCTTAAAAAAAATGAAAGTTACACTAAAAAAAGCTCGTAAGGAAATTGAATTATACATTGGCCGTGGAACAGGTTTTGTTGCTTCTGAAATTCCTTTTACTCCACGAGCAAAGCGTGTGTTAGAAATGGCTGTCCATGAAAGTAAAGATTTAAGTCAAAATTTCGTGGGGACAGAGCATATTCTTTTAGCTTTAATTGCTGAATCTGATGGTGTTGCAATGCGAACACTAGATAAGTTAAATATTGATACTGAAAAATTACGAAGTTTAATTTTCGCTTATATTGAAGAAACACAGGAAGAAATTTTACGTCCATTAACACAAGCAGAGAAATTTTTATTAGAGCGTGATAAAAAAGGAAGTCCGACACCAACTTTGGATGAGTACGCAGAAAATGTCACAAAAGAAGCGATTGATGGAAATTTAGATCCAGTAATTGGACGTGAAAAAGAAATTGATGATGTTATTGCAGTTTTAGCTCGTCGAACAAAAAATAATCCAGTTTTAATTGGTGAACCTGGAGTTGGAAAAACAGCAGTTGCCGAAGGTTTGGCACAATTAATTTTAACTGAAAAAGTGCCAGATTTTTTAGATGGTAGTTTAATTATGGCACTAGATTTAGGATCAATTTTAGCTGGTACAAAATATCGTGGTGAGTTTGAAGAACGTTTAAAACGAATCGTTGAAGAAGCTCAAAATGATTCAGCTGTTATTATTGTAATCGATGAAATTCATACATTAGTGGGCGCTGGAGCGGCAGAAGGTGCAGTTGATGCTGCAAATATCTTAAAACCAGCACTAGCACGAGGGAAATTCCGTTGTATTGGTGCCACAACAAATGATGAATATCGAAAATACATTGAACGTGATCCAGCTTTAGAACGACGATTCCAACCTGTGCATGTTGAAGAACCGAGTGTCGGTACTACTATCGAAATTTTACGTGGTTTACGCTCAAAATTTGAACAACATCATACTTTAAGTTATCATGATAAAGCTTTAGAACAAGCTGCGATTCTTTCAGATAAATATGTTGCTGATCGTTACTTACCTGATAAAGCAATTGATGTTTTAGATGAAGCGGGTGCTCGTGTGCGATTAGAAAATAGACGTTTACCTCTAGGATTACGAAGTTTAATGCATGAGTTACAAGAAACAATTAAAGATAAAGAAGATTGTATTAAAGAACATGATTTTGAAGCAGCAAAACAACTTTTAGATCATGAAATGGAAGTTCGAACACATATTCGAATTATGAAACAGTCTGCTTTAACAAGTGAAGCTCGTGGATTTAGCCGTCGGGATGTTGATATGGTAACAGAAAATGATGTTGCAGATGTTGTTTCAAATTGGACAGGTATTCCAGTAGCAAAAATTACTGGTTCTGAATCTGCACGATTATTAAAAATGGAAGACACACTTCATGAACGTATTATTGGCCAAAAACATGCGGTAGTAGCTGTATCAAAAGCAATTCGTCGAGCTCGTGTTGGGTTAAGAAATCCAAATCGTCCAATTGCAAGTTTCATTTTCGCTGGACCAACCGGTGTTGGAAAAACTGAACTTACTAAAACATTATCAGACTATATGTTTGGTAGTGAAGAGAGTATGATTAGGTTAGATATGTCAGAATATATGGAGAAACATACTGTTGCGAAATTAATTGGTTCACCACCTGGCTATGTAGGTTATAACGAAGGTGGGCAGTTAACAGAAGCAGTTCGTTCTAAACCTTACTCAGTTGTTTTATTTGATGAGGTTGAGAAAGCTCATCCAGATGTATTTAACCTATTATTACAAATTTTAGATGATGGACGATTAACAGATTCTAAAGGAAGAGTTATTGATTTTACGAACACTTTAATTATCATGACTACTAATTTAGGCTCAAAAATTATTGAGCGTGAAAGTGGAATTAAGTCTAAATCTGATCAAGGTGAAGGTGGTTTTAAAATTACTCCAGATGCTGTAATTGGCTGGCAACCAGCTCCAGAACCTATTAAGGATCCTGAAATTTTCGAACGTGTAACTAGGTTAGTAAATGATGAACTGAAAAACTTCTTCCGACCAGAATTTTTAAACCGTATCGATGAAATTATTGTTTTTAACCATTTAACTCGAATTGATATCTGGGAAATTTGTGAGTTAATGATTAAGTCAGTTCAGAATAGATTAAAGGATAAAGGAATTAATCTAATTGTTGAATTATCGGTGCAAGCATTTTTAACGGATGAAGGATATGATCCAATTTATGGTGCTCGTCCGTTACGTCGTGCTATTATGAAATATTTAGAAGATACACTTGCAGAACAGTGTTTATCAAAAACTTTATATCCAAATACAAAAATTTATGTACGGAGAAAAAAAGTTGAAGGAACATTAATGACTTATACAAATGAGTTAGAAGTCGAAATTGATTTTAGTGATGTTGATCCAAGTTTATTGGATGAATCTTCTGAAACAACTGTTGAATCTGTGGGCGCTTCTTTAGAATCAGATGGTTCGACTTCAAATCTACCACAAGATTTGAAGGATTATGAAGAACCGAAAGTTGGACTAGGAACTGATAAACCAAAATCTACAGGTGTTGGTGTAGGAAGTAAATTCTTTAAAAAATAATTTTAGTTTTACACCTTCTACTTTAAAAAAAATACTTTGAAGAAAAGTATTTTTTTTAAGTAGATTTTAAATTATGGAAATCGAAAAAATTATATATAATATAATGTGTATTTAATTAAAATATTTTCAAAGGATTATTACTTATGGATACTCGTTTAGTAGTAATTGCTGCACCATTATTAGTAGCAGCATCATGGGCTTTATTTAATATTGGTCGTTTAGCGATTCAACAACTTCAAAAATTAACGCGTTAATTTTCCCTAACACAAAAGATCATCAAATAATTCATAGTATTAATAATAATAAAATTATAAAAAAATTATGTCTCATACGGTTAAAATTTACGACACATGTATTGGCTGTACACAATGTGTACGTGCATGTCCAACGGATGTATTAGAAATGGTTCCTTGGGATGGATGTAAAGCAGGTCAAATTGCTTCATCACCACGTGTAGAAGATTGTGTTGGTTGTAAACGTTGTGAAACAGCTTGTCCAACGGATTTCTTAAGTGTTCGTGTTTATTTAGGAGCTGAAACAACAAGAAGTTTAGGTTTAGCTTACTAAATATCTTCTATTATAATGAGAAAAATTAAAAACCTTTCCCATTATAATAGAATTAATTTAATAATTCTTTTTTATTTGATCTTAGAAATGAAAACCAATATCTATAGTTCCCTTGCTTCAGGAAAATCTAAAAATTTATAAGCTTTTAGATTAAATTAAGTTATGTTAAGCGGCTTATTTGTTCTAAAGGTGAGCTTGCGCTTGCATACTGTTTTTTTTGCATTCTTCCCGAAAGATAGGCTAGACGACCAGCTTGAACACCTAAATTCATAGCCGTAGCCATTTGGGCTGGATTTTCAGCTTGTGCAACGGCTGTGTTTAATAACACAGCATCAGCTCCTAATTCTAAAGATTGCGCTGCCTCACTCGGTGTTCCTATACCAGCATCGACAATAACAGGAACATTAGCATTTTCGATAATAATTTGTATATTATTTAAATTAGCTAATCCTTGTCCTGATCCAATAGGTGAACCTAAAGGCATTACTGTTGCACAACCTAAATCTTCTAAATGTAATGCCAACATAGGATCTGCATTAATATAAGGTAAAACAGTAAAACCTTTTTTAACTAAAAATTCTGCAGCTTTTAGTGTACCAATTGGATCTGGTAATAAATATTTTGGATCTGAAATAACTTCTAATTTTACAAAAAAATTATCAGGTTGACCTAATTGACAAGCAAGTTCATGTCCTAAAAAAGCCATTCGAATAGCTTCTTCCGCTGTTTGTGCTCCAGCAGTATTTGGTAATAACCATAATTTTTTCCAATCTAATTTTCCTAAGAAGTTCGTAGTATCATTTTTTATATCCGGTGGTAAACGACGAATGGCAACAGTTAATATTTCACATTGGCTATTATGGATGCTATTAATTGCATCTTGGGATGTTCGATATTTTCCTGTTCCTAGGAGCAAACGTGAATTGAACATTTTATTCCCTATCATCAATCTGTCTAAATTTTTATCCATGATTAAATTGAATTCTTTATTAAAAAATGACTCCCCAGGTAGGACTTGAACCTACGGCCAATCGGTTAACAGCCGATTGCTCTACCACTGAGCTACTGAGGATATATTAACTATTCTAAATATAACATAATTTTCCAAAAATGACAAATAATTTTATTAAAAAAAATTTAATAAAATTATCCTTGTTTATGAAAAACTAAAAATCGTAAAACATTGGAATCCATTTTTAAAATATTTGAAAAATTACTAATATACTTTGGCATACTCGCAAAATTTAATTGAATATAATTTCCTTTTCCTTTATCATCGATTGGATAAGCTAAATTATGTTTACCACGTGAAATTACAGAAATATCACAAACACTAAACTTACGTAAATTTTTAGCATAGTTAAAAACCCATGTTTTTAATTCGTTATCGTTAAATTCTTCTGTTAAAAGAATCATAATTTCATATTTTCTTAGTACTGACATAGTATTTTAAATTAATCAAAATTAACCTTATAGTACTTTGAAAAGGAAATTAATGTCAATCATAATTTTTGCTTCTAATTATTCTATGAAACAAAAAATTTCGCTTCTCGACATTAAACTTTAAGAAAGAAAATAGCCAAAACAAGCGAATTTTTTAGTAGAATGGTATAGTATAAAATAATTTAAATAAAAAATTTTATTGGAGAAATTTCATGGATTGGAATGAAATTCAAAACTTTTCATCAAACATTGTATTTGGAATCTTATTATTTGCATTAGTGGCTTATTGGGTCAATCTAGCCTTATTTCGTAACTCAAACATGTTAGCAAAAATTGGCAGATTTAGTACTATTATTGCCAATGCTCTTTTATTTTTTATTCTGGGATCACGTTGGATTGTAGCTGGATACTTTCCTTTAAGTAATTTATATGAATCATTGTTATTTTTAACATGTATGTTATTGACAATTTATTTATATATTGAAACGAAAACTAAAAGTAAACTTATTGGATCTGTTTTAATTCCAGTAACACTATTAATTAATGGTTTTGCTAATCTAACACTTTCCCCGGAAATGCAAAAATCAAGTCCGTTAGTTCCAGCTTTGCAATCAAATTGGTTAATGATGCATGTAAGTATGATGTTACTAAGTTATGGAACCTTAATTATGGGATCATTACTATGTATCTTATTTTTAGTAATTTCACGTTTTAAAGAAATTGATCTAAAAATTATCGATAATTCATCTTTACCACTTTATAACATTATGTTAGATTATTATGAAGCTAAATTAGTAACCCCTTCAACTGAAATTTCTGAATTAGGAAAGATTAAGCTTTTACAAAGTATTGATAACTGGAGTTATCGAATTATTGGATTAGGATTTCCTTTTTTAACTATTGGGATTATTTCCGGTGGAGTTTGGGCCAATGAAGCTTGGGGATCATATTGGAGTTGGGATCCTAAAGAAACCTGGGCTTTAATTACATGGTTAGTGTTCGCGACTTATTTACATGCTAGAATAACTAAAGGTTGGGAAGGTAAAAAGACTGCTCTCTTAGGTGGCCTTGGTTTCTTTGTTATTTGGGTCTGTTATTTAGGAGTTAATTTCTTAGGAAAAGGTTTACATAGTTATGGGTGGTTATCATAAGATTGAAATTTCGTCTATCATACTAGAAAATAAACTAAAAACTAAAGTCAATTAAATGTTATTAAGAAATCATTTTTCATTTTTAACTTAAATTAAATTTATTTAAAATTCAACAATATTTACTCTATGAAAAATTTATTTTGAGATGTTACTTCACTTTTTCTTAAAGTAAATATTATTGAATTTTTACTAGATATTTCAAATATTTACCCTTCGATGGCGCCTAACGGCTCAAGTGGATAGTAAATTTAATATCACAATAACACATAATCCAAAATGATTTAAGAAGGTTGTTGAAGAGTTGTTTTTCTAGTTTAAATAGTTTCAAGACCGAAAATAGCACAGCTTTATTTAAAGTAGATTAACAACCTTCACCTGCACAAGCATTTCTAAATGTCATACATCCTCTACTTATAGCTTTTGCGCCAACATAAATTTTACCTCGAAATGGAATAATCTTTATCATTGAGCAACAAAGAGCGACTGTTTCACATGTTCCGGATACAAGACAAAATCCAGTACAAACAGAGTCACCGCGTGCGATATCTTTGGTTGTTTTAAATGCAATTTTGCCTAAAGAAGTTGCTGCCTCACTACTAAGACCCAATTCCATCCCGCGGTCCACGACCGTTTCAAGTCTTGAAGCTATATTAACAAGCCTTTCTGTGGTATTGCCCGCTGCATATCCTGACTCTTGTGCAGTTTTTATTCCCGCCTCAATGATTGCGTCACGAATACTTTCTCCAGGAGTAAGTTGCAAATTAGATCTCTGTTTTTTGATCTGAAATAAATGTTTCATAGTATTCTTATTAAAAATATTTCAATTTTTATTTTATTTTTCCAAAATACTCTTAGACCTCCTCAGCAAAAATTATACTATTTTTTTAGAAAATTTTTAATGAATGAAAACGATTTTCAATCGAGAGAAATTGGAAATCTAACAGTTCCTAAAACTACTTCTGTGAAGACTAGTTCCGGGGGTCTATCCCTATCCTAATATAAATTCAATACAGAGCGGTTTAAAAGGCAATCAAAAGCTTTTTAGAATCGTGAGTTATTTCTGGTTTTTCACTCAATATATGGCAAAGAAAGGACAATACCGTCCCTTTGGAACAAAGACTACTATGGCCAATACTCCTTTCTGAAAGATAGGTTCGATTTTTTTAGTATTGAAATCTAAATTCAATCAATCAACAAAAGACAGAAATAAAGAAATATTTTATTCAACAAATTCAATTGTTACAAGATTACGGTTTAATAGAATCAGATTTCAAAGTTATCTCAATGAGTAAAATTTATTCTGTTGATCGGTTAACGTCAGAGAATATTTCGGAAGGATTTATCATATATGAAAAACTATCGATTTAGTTTAATGGATTTCAATGTAACTTGTTTCAGCAAACTGTGGGGTAAGACAGGCGATAAATTCGAGTCAAAACTAGCGAAAATTAAAAAAAGAAAATCTTAAGATTATTTCGTCACCGAGATAGAAAGTTTTACCGAGGTATAAAAAGGAGTTCTCTGACCCGCTGAACTCTGACTTGCCAGACCCCCCTAAAGTGTCTTCTAGCCAATATATGGCACGTTTACAGAGACTCGTCATATTTAACCTTCTTCATTTTATCAAACAAGTCTTGTTGCCATCGCTTGTCACACAAGCTTTGAATTTCTGTTGAATACATTTCTTTTCTTAATTAAAAAAAATTCTTAAAATATGTTCATTTTTGATAGTCACAATTTTACAAAGTTTGCATTTTTTGGAAGTCCCTTAAACATACGAACAGCTTTTTCAGTAAAAATGTTATTGATAAAATCTTTATTCGATAATTTTTTAGAGAGATTTAAAAAGCTTTCTCAAAATTTAAGTGTTAATTAAGAATCCTTCCTCAGTTTATTGAGACTTCTTTTGACAATAAAACGAGCAACCTTCTGAGGTAAACTTTAGAAAAAAGAAAAAAAATTAAAATTTGAAAGCTCAGCAAAAATTCAGAATCTTCTATTTGATTTATAACCCCTTAATCCAAATTGATAGCGCTGGAGTTTTCAAAACTTTGGCATTGAACTATCTTCCCAGGAGGTCCCCCTCCAAGTATTGTCGTCGATTTATAACGTTTCACAACTGAGTTCGAAATGGATCAGTGTGGTTCCGCTTAGTACACTTAAAACACCAAAGCAAAAATACCAATATCATTGACTCTGTCAATGATATCAGTACTAGATTTTTTCGTAGTTTCGAAAAATAAAATTCAAGTCTTCGGTCTATTAGTACATCTCAGCTCACCTATTACTAGATTTACACTTAATGCCTATCAAACGGTTAGTCTTACCGTGACCTTATTCACTTACGTGATGAGAATACTTATCTTGAGGTGGGCTTCCCACTTAGATGCTTTCAGCGGTTATCCACTCCATACATAGCTACCCAGCGTTTACCGTTGGCACGATAACTGGTACACCAGAGGTATGTCCTTCTCGGTCCTCTCGTACTAAAGAAGGCTCCTCTCAATATTCTAACGCCTACACCGGATATGGACCGAACTGTCTCACGACGTTCTGAACCCAGCTCGCGTACCGCTTTCATGGGCGAACAG